>ENA-OWPP01000188-OWPP01000188.1-human-gut-metagenome-genome-assembly--contig:-NODE-188-length-74743-cov-15.779737_pt1 | contig 74743 bp, 67 predicted proteins | sample MGYA00248265_ERZ651848 | MGnify/ENA primary metagenome ERZ651848 (study PRJEB26924, sample SAMEA4378233) | human gut metagenome | biome: human gut; feature: human-associated habitat; material: faeces...
GAACGGTACGCACGGTGGTGTGAGAGGACGGGACTAAACGTCCCTCCTACTCGGTTTCACAGACAAGGAGCAAGACAATGATCTTTTCAGATTCACCCCAGCAAAGAGCGTTGGAACGGATGATGACAGCCGTTCCAAGATTTCGGCCCAAAGGAGGCGGCATAATGGTGCTTCACCATTTCGAGTACACGGCAGAGATGTGCGACTGCCGGTACTGCCCATATTACCGCGGAAAAAGAAAATGCACAGCCGATAGCTGTCCTTGCATTGAGGAACGAATCCTTGCCGGAGCAGCAAGCCGATCCGAGGTAATGAGCGAAACCATGAAGGACATCCACAACGCCGCCTTTCGCAAACGGCTCATTCAATTCATCAGAGAAAGTGAGGAACTACCCATGAACTTCAGAAACGAAAAACACCGCTTGGCTTTCGACGAGGCCATCCGCAAACTCAACAAGAAAAACATTGCCTTGATGTCTGCACTCTACCTCCTGACCGCCGAGCACAAGCTCTGGATGCAGATCAGAAACTTCGTGGAGCGCAACGAGATCAAGTTCGACCGCTTCAAGCCGAAGGACAGCACCGAGAACGGATATACTCTCCTCTGCTGTACCAAAGACCTCTACCTCGGCACGAAACACATCACGATCAGCGATCTCGCCGATACAGAGCTGGTCGCACCCAGGATGTTCGCTCTGATCTGCAACGCTATGGCGATCCGCAGATTCGGACTTGGCGCCATTCAGTATAGGGAAAGGACGGCTCAGAAATGATCAAAATCAGAATCAGGAATGACGATCACGAGATCGACGTTCAGTTTCCCATCAGCGAAAACAAACTGTACGCAAAGCTTGCTGAGATCCACGCCATTGAGGGCAAGGATGCCCCGCAGTCAGCATTCGTGACAGAGGTCTACTGGCCGGAGGAACTCTCCATGCTGAAAGACCGCTTCGCCAATCTGGACGAGCTGAACTACCTCGCCAGGAGGATGGAGAGCTTCGACTACCACGAATACGATCAGTTCCTTATCGGCATCACCAAGCTGGAAAACCCCACTGAGAAGGATCTCATCAATCTGACCTTCAACCTCGACCACTTCACGCTGTGCAAGGATGTCAGCGGCTATGGGAAGATCGGCAGAGAATACGTGATGAATACGCAAGGCGCCGTTCCCGCCAACGACGAGGACGATCCGAAATACGCCGCCATCGGCAAGGATCTCATCGACCGAGGACTTGCTCAGATCACGGGGAAAGGTCTTCTCATCTACAATCCCTTCGACGAGCTGACCGAGGTATACGACGGTCAGACCTTCCCCGAATACTACTATGAGAATACCCTTGCCAGCGCAGAGGTCAGCTATAACGGCCGTATCGAGCTGCTCCTGCTCCCCGGTGAAGAACTTGCAATCCAGAAGGCGCTTGCCCGTCTCGGCGCTCCTTCTGACAGCGACTGTGAAATCAAGTTCTGCCTTAACCAAGGAGAGGATGACGCCTGGGAAGAACGCATTGAAGGCATCATCCGCAGTGAAGGGCTGTATGAGGCGAACAAAATGCTCCGCTCGCTTGACACCGGCGATATGAATTGGAGCAAGCTGACTGCCGCCGTCGAGCTCGCCAATGTAAAGAGCGCCGCCAACATCGCCGTAGTCGCTGAGCATCTTGGCGAGTTTGCCTTTATTCCCGACGCAAAGAGCGAATCCGACGTCGGCCATTTCCTCGTAGACAATGTGGACGAGTATGCGATGAACATCGAGATGGAGGAATACTTCGACTTCTCCGGCTTTGGCGAGTATTTCGCCGAGGAACACAACGGTCAGTTCGTGAATGGCGGCTTCGCGTATTGCAACAGCGACAGATCCCTCGATGAGTTTCTCGAAGAACTCGAGTCCGAAGACGAGGGCATGAACATGGGAGGAATGTGAGCATGAAAATCAACGCAATCATAGAGAACAAGGACGGCGGCACACTCGTGCTGGACTTTCCCCGCAGCATCTACGACTTGTACGAAAAGCTCCAGTCCGTAGGTATCAGACAGTCCCCGCATCAGATTACCCTTTCCGATGAGGATGGCAATGACGTGCGGGTCAAGCTGTATTCCGAGGACGAGATCGGAAAGCATTTGCTTCTCACGCTCAATGAGCAGAACTCGTTGGCAGACGCCAACATGCTGGCCTTCATGGTTGACAACGCCAAGCCTGATTTCCGCTCCAAGCTGGAACAGAATCTTCTTCACGATCAGTACGACTCCATGCAGGAGGTCACGGACGCCATCAAACAGATGCTCTATGAGTCCGGGCCGGTCAAGGCTGTGTTCTACTGTCCCCTCGTTGGGGAAGTGACCGATGATGAAGGTTTCAGTTCTCCCGTCGACGGGCGTTTCCTCAAGAGCTATGCATGGGCTGTTGAAGAAGCCCTGGAAGCCGATACTGCCGACGATGAAATGGATATGGCTGAGTTTTTCGACGAGGATGACGGCGTTAAGGCAAAGCTCGTCTCTGCAAAGTGGGGCGTGGAACCCTACCGTGGAAGGCTATTCGGCAGGATCGAGTGCTGCCTCAAGGAAGAACTCACCGGTGCTGAAACCGAAATCCTCATTGACTGGATCAGTGGTCAGAATTCGGACGGTTACGGAGAGCACTTCGAGCAGCAGCCGATTGATACCGAAGACGGCGATCTGTACGTCTCCTTCTGGAACAGCGGCGACAACTATTCCATCATGACTCATGACGAGTTGGATATGTATATAGATAATCAGGGCATGACGATGGGAGGGATGTGATATATGGCTGTGCTCTTTTCGGCGGTAACGCTTACCGCAGGCAATAACCAAGCAGAGTTTCTCGCTGCCGGTATTCCGAGGGACACCGACGATCTCGAGGGCTGGACTGCCTATGAGAACTTCATGGATGAGCTGGATTCCGAACAGGAAGTCAGCGTCCACGTAGAGGCATATCTCTACGGCGATGGCGAAACCTTCAAGGCAACGCCCGAGGAAGTGGCGTATTTCAAGATGAGAGCGGATGCAGACGAAGAATTCCTGCATGACCACTGCGACATCATCGAGGACGCAGACTTCACGATCCGTCGGTCGCCTGACAAGCTGTACGGGGTGAAGTTAGAGCTATGACGGCAGAAAAGAAAGATCGCAAGCCGCTCCAGATCAAAAACCTTGCAGACCTCAAGCGGCATATCAGGCTCGGAACGGAGCTGGTGGCGACGGCACACCAATACCACCCAGATATCGTCGGTCTCACCCGTGTGGTGACAAAGGTGCAGACCAACGGCTTCTATTCCAAGATCAAGGATCAGCCGGATCATAAATGGTCGACCTGCAATCAGGGAATGGGCTTTTGGTCGCCCTTCAACAAGGCCGTAGCCTATCACTTCACGGATTCCACCGTCCAAGTGCTCAACACCCGAAAGAACGACGGCAGCGTTCTCTATGAAATGGAACTCTACGACGACGAACAAAGCATGTCAGAACAAAACAAGGAGGTACCCGACGTGAACGAATGGGATCGCCTGCACAGACAGGCACAGCGATACAAGGAAGCCTATCCCCCCGGAACGAGGATCATGCTTCTCGGCATGGGAAACGATCCGAACCCCGTGGAGAGCGGTACGAGAGGAACGGTCAGAGTCATAGATGACATCGGCACCCTGCATTGCGATTTTGACAATGGCAGGAGCCTCGGCGTTGTTCCCGGCGAAGACTCCTTCCGTAAGCTGACGGACGAGGAACTTGCCGAGGAACAGGCAGAAGATATGGACGAGGGCGAGAGCGGTCCCGTCATGGGAATGTGAGGCGCTTATGGGAGAAAGACTCGAAATTGAAATCCCGCCCCAGCTTACCGAACCGCTTCTGCAGTATGCTTCCGAAACGGAGCTTTCCGTGGAGGATATCGTAGAAACCGCTCTCAAAAACTATTTGGAAAGGAGCCAGGACAATGCCTAACGGCGAAAAGAAAGGGATCACCGTGCGGATCGATGCCGACCTTCATGCAGAGGTCAGTCAGTACTTGCGGGATCACAGCATGACTATGGCAGAGTTCGTCAGTCTGGCACTGGATGACGAGCTCCACCCGAAAAATCAGATGAAGGAAGGAAGTACAATGGCAAACACAAGAACCATTGCCGTGCAGGTGCCGGAGGATCTGTTTCAGCGGATCAAGGACTACCTGCAACGCAACAACATGACTCAGCGGCAGTTCCTCATCGGACTCATTGAGGACGAGCTGGAACGGGATCAGACCGAGCGTGAGAGCCAGAACGAGGCTGTGAGCGACGATCCCAACCAGGACGAAGATGATCCCGAGCAGAACGAAGACGCCGCCCTTGACGATTCTGAAGCCGATTCCGATGAGGACGAAGATGAATCCGAGGATGAGTCCGAGGGATTTTCCATGGGAATGTGAGGTGACCAAATAGCATAAGGAACAGGTCGGATGCCCTATGGCAATCCGTTTTTTTGATATGTTCGCCGGTATCGGCGGCTTCCGGTCAGGCTTGGAGGCTATCGGCGGGTTTGAATGCATTGGTCACTGTGAGATCGACAAACACGCAAATATGGCGTACTGCGCCATCTATGACACGGAAGGAGAATACTACTGTGACGATGCAAGAAAAATCAATCCCGACGAAATGCCCGACTTCGACCTGCTCTGTGCAGGATTTCCTTGCCAAAGCTTCTCAGTTGCGGGAAAGCGGCTTGGATTTGAAGACACAAGAGGAACTCTGTTCTTTGAAGTTGCCCGACTCCTTGCAGCCAAACGGCCTGCATTTTTTCTTCTGGAAAACGTCCCAGGGCTGCTATCGCATGACGGGGGCAAGACGCTTGAAACCATCTACGCCACGCTTATTGAAATGGGGTATCATTTTGAATGGTGTGTGCATAACAGCAGATATTTCGGAGTCCCCCAGCAGCGACGGCGCCTGTATATTGTCGGATATCTTGATCCCCGATGTGCCGGACAAATATTTCCTCTCAGCGGCGGCAATGCGGCGCATCTCCGGCAACTTATCGGCGGCGCCCAGGGGCAAAGGGTTTACGATCCCAACGGAGTAGCATGCACCCAAGCGGCGACCAGCGGAGGCTGGGGCGGCAAGACAGGTCTGTATTTCATTGACATGAACGCCGACCCTGTCGTGACCGACGTTGCCCGATGCATCACCGCCCGTCAGGATTCCGGCGTCAGCAAGCACCGAGGCGAGCACTCCGCCGTGCTGATCGAGGATGCGCCGAGAGCGATTCTTACGCCCGACAGAGAAAAGGTGCGTCAGCAAGGCAGACGAATCAAGGAGCCGGACGAACCGATGTTTACGATCACCGCTCAAGACAGGCACGGAATCCTGCATAAAGGCAGAATCCGAAAACTCATGCCCATTGAGTGCTGGTGTCTGCAGGGATACTCCGACGAGCAATTCAATAAGGCGGCCGCCCTCGGGCTGAAGGACGGACACCTGTACAAGATGGCCGGCAACAGCGTATCTGTGCCGGTCATTTCTGCTATCGGACAGAAAATCAAAGCAGTAAATGAAAAGTATGAAATAGTGAGGTAATTGCCTATGAGAGACAAAATCAGAATCGAGCTCTCGTCGGAGAGCAGACTCGGCTGGGAACCCTTCTACGCTGTGCTGGATCTTCCCGCCACAGCCCAGCAGATCAGAGACGCCATGCAGAAAGCGAGGATCACCGGCAGAGAGGAAATGACCTATCAAGAGATCAGCTTTCTCGGCTTCGATCCGCTCCCCGATCTCGAGCACCTCCGGCTCGACACCACTACCGTGGAGGAACTGAACTACCTTGCCCAGCGCCTGGATGCTCTCTCCGACGAGCAGTTCATCATCTATCAGGCGCTCTTCGATCAGCGGTTCGGCGACGTGGACTCCGACGAGCTTTTGTCGGTCAAGGATCTCATCAACATGACCTACGGGCTCGACAGCGTGATGGTCGCTTCGAACATCCATAACGACGAGCAGCTCGGCCAGTTCGTGATTGAGAACGACCTCCATCCCGACGTCGCTGCCATCCCCGATAACTCCCTTTACCTGCTGGACAAGCGCAGGATCGGAGAGCTTCAGCGAAAGAATGAAGGCGGCGTACTGTGGGGCGGCTTCTATGTGGTCGCCGGCGATTATGAAATCCCCGAGGTCTACGACGGACAGAATATCCCTGCCGCGGCTGATGACGGCGTGTTCAGGCTGAAGGTCGGCCTTGCTGATCTCAACGATCCCGAAGCAGCGGAAGCCGGTGCCTTGTGGCTCTCACTTCCGATTCCGAGAGAGGAAGCGGATGCCATCGTCAAGGACGCCTTTGGCGTAGAATCCATTGAGGACTGCTCCTGCTTTGACTTCGAATCCGGCATTCCGCAGATCACTGCCGCTGCCGTCGAGGATTTGGCTTCCTTTGACGCGCTCAACGCTGTCGCAGACCGGTACCTCACAATGGGAACCGATGCACAGCTCCGCTTCAAGGCGATTCTCGAAGCAGAGAACATTCATGACGCAGACGGCGCATTGGAAGCCGCAGACAGGCTGAACGAATATGAGCTGTCATATTTCGACAGCGACGCCGCCTCCTTCTTCAAAACCCACGTGTGCCACAACCTCGACGTCCGTTTTGACGATCACTGGCTGGATACGCTCTTGACGCAGAACGAAGGCAAGCGGCTGGTTGAGCGGCTGGGCGCGAGCATTACCGACTACGGTATTCTCTCTGCCCGTGGCGGTCGCCTGTTCGAGCCTGTTCCCGTAGAGGCGCCGGAAGCAAAAGAGCTGAAGACGCAGGCCATGACCGACGAGAAGCTCGAGGTCGTCGAGGTGCTTGGGCAGACGGCTCTTTTCACCAACGGTCGTGTTACGCAGAAGGAACTGCCGGACGGTCTTTACAAGTACGATCTGCGCGAGGGCGAATCCATCGCCTTTGCCATCGTCGAGCCGAGTGTTGCCGTCAATCACGCGGGAACGATCATCACCAAAGAGCCGATCATCTTCGGGGAGGAAGGATATATCGAATTTGGCGATAATTCCTCTCCCAACTTCCTCGGCGATGAGATGTCCATCGAGGAATTCCTCAATACGGACTTCGACCAGGACGAAGATGAATCTCAGACGATGGGAGGCATGCAGTTATGAGCGTGAAAACCATATCCAAAGATGAGCTTCGCCGGATGGAAGGCTCCGAAGGCTTGATCCTTCAGGGCTGCGGCGGCAGCCTCGACGAATGGGTTGACGGCATCAATGATATGCTCACGGAGGACGGCATTCTGCTGAACGGCACAAGGTTCCACGACTGCTCCACCTTTGAGCATGACGGTTCGACCTGCCTGCTCTTTCCCTTCAAGGATGACGTCGAACTCGACGTGGGAAAGCTCGCCATGTGACGGCTCCAGACGCACGGAAACTTCGGCGGCACCTGGCTTTCGGATTACGTTCCGAACAAGCTCGGCGGCTTCATCTCCAAGGAGCAGACCGCAGAGGCAGTACAAAAGCCCGACTGTCCGCTGATCGGTCAGGACGGAAACATCTTCAATCTGATGGGCATAGCGTCCCGCACTCTGAAGCAGAACGGTCTTGCAGACCAGGCGAAGAAGATGTGCGACCGCATCCGTGAGTCCGGCGACTATTACAAGGCGCTCGGCGTCATCGGAGAGTACGTCAACATCACTTCGGTGGATGACGCCCCGGATGAAGGAGAAGACTTCGAGGAAGGAATGGGAATGCAGCTATGAAGTACGATGAATTCCAAAAGGCGGTTGACCGCATCATCGAGGACGGCGATACGCTGATGATCCACGTATCCCCGGACTTTCAGTGCGATCAGACGCTCGGGTTCCCGACCTCGCTCTGCGTCTGCTGGGAGCAAGGAAAAGCATGGCTTGCCCCCAACGACTTCATGATGTCCGATCTGCCCGACGATCAGGCCAAAGACATTCTGGACGCCTGTGCCGAGTACGGCATCCGCAGATGTGAGGATGCGGAGGACTTCAATAATCTTCTCCGCGGACTCGGTCAGGATGCGATGGACAACGCATGGCTCCCCGACGATGAGGAAGGAATGGTGCTGTCATGACCGAGTTTCTTTGGTTCCTCGTTGGGCTCTTCATCGGCGGGATCGTGACAACCCTGGTGCTGTGCTGCCTGCAGATCAACCGCATCAATGAATACGAAGCCGAGCTTCGAAAGCTCCGCTCACAACTGAATAACAAGTAATTCCGAAGACGGTATCAATCGCCCCATAACGATTGGTACCGTCTTTTTTCGTTTATGGTGCGGTTGGTACCTCGTGAAAAGCGAGGTGATCAACATTAAAACCCCTGTATCCCGTGTAGGAAACAAGACTGCGATCCTGCACATTCTCTACGCTCTGTTCCCGCTGCACTACGGACGCTTTATCGACGTGTTCGGCGGCAGCGGCAGCGTCCTTCTCGGCAAACCGACCATTGACGCTTTCGAGGTCTACAACGATTTTGACCGAAACCTGGTCAACCTGTTCCGATGTATGAAGGAACGGACGATGGCAACGATCCGTGAACTTGGCTTCTGCAATCTCAACTCCAGAGAGGACTTCATTGCGATCCGCAAGTTCTTCGATCATGAGACATTCGATGACAGGTTCTTGACGGAGGAACTGATGCTCACGGAGATCATGCTTCCCCCTCCCGAGGCTGCTGAGCTGAAGGAAATCCGTAAGCGGATTACCGAAGATCACGATGTGCGCAGAGCAGCCATGTTCCTAAAGCTTCTCCGAAACAGCTACTCCAGCAGCGGAAAATCCTTTGCCTCTCAGCCCTTTGACATCAGAAAACTGTTCGGGCTGATTCAGGAGCTCGAAGACCGCATGGCAAACGTGGTCATCGAGAACCAGGACTTCGAGACGCTGATCCGCCACTATGACCGTCCCGACGCTTTCTTTTATGCCGATCCGCCTTACTTTTCAACGGAAGACATGTACGAGGTGGGCTTCGGCTGGGATGACCATGTCAGGCTCAGAGAAACTCTCGGAAGGATCAAAGGCAAGTTCCTTCTGTCCTACAACGACTGCCCCGAGATCCGTGAACTGTACGATGGGTTCAGCCTCTTCGACTTCTCCCGCACCCATTCGATGGCACAGCGGTATGAAGCCGGAAAGGAATTCAAGGAGCTTCTCATTGCCAACTACGATTACTACGAGCGCGAAAACGCAAAACCCAAGCAGCTCACGCTGTTCGACATCTACGGCGACGAGAACTACGACTACGAAAAAATATTAAAGGAGAGCATTATATCATGCAAAATCAGATGAAAAGCCAGCCGCCCCTCTTTGCGCTGGTTCCCGTGCCGTATGAGGCGCTTGTGGACGCAGGCATTGAGATCGGCGATCCTCTGCAGTTCACGGTTGAAGAAGGAAAGATCACGATGGAGCGGCTCGTTCCCGAGGAAATCGAGATCGTCTGCAGCGGGAACTGCCAGGACTGCCCGATGCTCCTGCTCGACTGTATTGGCGGCTGCGAAGCCTGTCCCTGTAAGAATAATTGTGAAAGAAGCGAGGTGCGATAACTATGATCCAGATGTTCCGAATCCTTGGTAAGCGTGGACGCATTACCATCCCCTTTGAGATCCGCCAGCGCGTCGGTTTCTCCTACAACGACGTTCTCTCCTTCACGGAAGCGCCGGACGGCAGAACCGTGATCGTCAAGCGCGAGAAGATCTGCGACAACTGCGCAGCGGAAAAGCCGCAGAGAAAGGAAGCCGAAGACACCATCACGCTCTTTGATTTCCTCAACGGTCTTTCCGACGAGCAGCAGAAGGCGGCCTTCGCCCATCTCAAGCTGAAATGGGATCGTGTGCAAGGAAGTGGTCTCTATGGCAGATCATAAGCCCCTTTACCGCTGGTCGCTGAAGGACGCCATCGCCCACAACGAGGTGCAGGATTGGCGTGACAGCTACCGTGAGAACTGTGACTGTGCCAGGGCAATCGAGCGAGCGATTGCCGATCATTATCACGACAACGTCCTCGAGAACGGTACGAAGGATGTCATCGACCGTTACGGCTTCGACCGTGTGAATTGGGTGCTGGCAAACACCCTGCAGGAGAAAGCTCACGACGGCCGCTTCTCTCAGGAGAACAAGAAATGGGCAAAGGGCTTCTTCATCCCGAGCGATGACGTGCGCTGGCACTTCTGCGTAGAGTCTCACCCCGGATTGACGGATCTCTTTATCAATCAGGCTCGGGAGGCATGGCAGAAGCTCGGCCTCTTCGATTTCTCTCACTGCTCCGAAGACGCCGACTATGCCGGAAAGCTGCTGATCCTCAAGCCCTCCGTTCTGAAGGACGAATATAAGGCCTCGGATTACCAGCTCTTCTACGCCGAGAGCGGCTTCGGCTGCAGCCCGTCAACTTCAGGCAGAAAGGTCTTCGGCAAGTTCCTCAAGGACGGTGAGAATACGAACTTCAACCGCAGCGACTTCCTCGGTGTGATCAAGGATGAATGCATCCCCGAATGGGCTGCGGAGAAGCTCGCCGAGCTCGAACCTCCCGATGAGGACGAGTCCGAAGGAATCACGATGGGAGGCATATAAGATGAGAACGAAAATCTATCAGATCAACTCCAAGCGGGACGTCAACCGTGTCAAGTTCGAAGGTCTGGAGCTGCTGGAACGGTACCAAGGCTTCTCCGCCGTTGATCCCTCAATCTACGACGAGGTGTTCAGCGCCGAAATCGACGAGACAGACCTGGAACAGATCTACCAAAGATTCAATACGGTAGGACATCCTCTGCACCGTGGTCACTCGCTGTCCGTCTCAGACGTGGTGGTGAACGACAACGGTGCATTTTTCTGCGACAGCATCGGGTTTCAGCCCATTGCATTTGACGAGTCGCAGACACAAAAGCCGGACAACCTCATGCGTGTCGTCTATGTCGAACCGCATAAGGCGCCCTATATTGCTGACGTCGCCCATACGCTTGAAGCGGAACAGAAAGCGGTTGGTGACGGCTTGATCGAACCGATTGACAACTACGATGGAACCTGTCTCGTGGGCAATGAGGAATCAAAGCTCCGGGGCATGGACGGCAATCGCAGGATCGGCGACGGTTCATCCATCATGGCCGGCCCCTTCTTCGTCTGCGGCGATTCCGGCGAATCATTCAGAAGTCTCACTGACGAGGAGGTGACGAGATATATGGCTCGGTTTGCTGAACCGGAGGACATCAGTCCCGAAGAAGTGGAAGCCGATATGGGCTTCATGATCTATCCCATGTAAAGAAGGAGGAACCAATCATGGCAACCAAGAAAACCAACAGCAAGGCTCCTGCGAAACAGCAGAAGCGCAGCACTCCGAACATTTCGGCTCGGATCGACCGCCTCGTGGACTATGAGAACTCGAAGGTCAAGGCCATCGCCAGCGTCAACATCGGCGGTGCCTTTGCCATTCACGGTCTGCGCGTCATCGATTCGCAGAAAGGGCTGTTCGTGCAGATGCCGCAGAACTCTTTCCAGAAGGACGGCAAGACCGAGTATTCGGACATCTTCCATCCCATTACCGCCGATGCCCGCACCGAGCTGAACAGCAAGGTGCTGGAAGCCTATGAGCAGAAGCTCGATGAGGTTGAGTCCGAGAATGAGGATCTTGATGAAGGCGAGGATCTCGATGAGCAGGACGAGGACGCTCCTGCCTTCGGGCAGAGTATGTAGATTTCGGTAATTTTCCCGATTCTCGCTGGACTTCCTGCGTTCTATCCGTATTCTTGTGGTTAAGAGGTGATACTGCTATGAAAACAAAACTCCTAACCACAGCAATCGTCTGTGCGCTCCTAATCTCAATCACGGGATGCGCCGCAGACAACACTGAGCAGATGCTCCACAATGACGCTGAAGTCATAGTTAACACGGAAACCGTAACAGAGCCTTCTGCAGATACGCAGACTGTGACTCCGACTGCGGAAACGGCAGAAAAAGAAATACCTGCCCAGCCAGTTTCAACGGAAGCACCGCAGACAAGCGAGGCACCGGAAACCGATGCCCCAAGAGAATCGGAACCGCCGAAGCAGACAGAACCGTCCAAGCAGGCCGAGTCCGCAGAAACTCTGAGGTCAAGCGATCAGAGCCAGCCAACGGAATCGGAAAAGCCTGTGAAAACACAGCCCGAACCGGCAAAGCCGACCGAGCCTCCGAAAGAAACGGAACAGCCCAAGCCTGCTGAGCCTCCAGCTCCCACAGAGCCTGCACCTGCCGACCAGCCTGCCCCCTCGGAGCCACCCGCACCGACTGAGCCACCTGCACCGGTCGAAACAGAGCCTCCGGTGGAAACGCCGCCAAAGACCGCATACGATTATGAATTCGACATCAATGCGATCCGAGCCGACTGCATCGCCATCGGTCAGGGCATGGGCTATACGCTGAACACCTCGCTGACTCCTCAGAACGCCACATGGTGGAATCCGGTGACGGCATCGGAATCCAACCAGGGCAACTCACTAAAGTCGGCACTGGAACAGTATATCCGATTCCACACGGTCGCCAATCTCAGCGCCTACGGTATGGACGAGATCACAGAGTTCAACATCTGCTGCGAACCACGAGGCGGTGGATCATACTCCATCTACTTCGTATTCGCATAACGACAACCAAAAACGGGACGAAGTCCTCTGCTGAAAAGCGGAGGGCTTTTTTTATCAAAATGAAAGGATGACTATCGAGATGAATGCTATTCTCAAATCCAAGAGCACGAGACTGCTTTCGGCACTTCTGGCCGTTCTCATGATCGTTGCGATGCTTCCCACGAGCGCATTCGCATGGTCTGTCGAGGAAGGCACGAAATGCACCTCCACCTACGGAGACAAGTATCTCGGCTCGGACGGCGACTACTTCTACAGTAAGCCGACCACCACCGCCATCTTCTATAACGATGACGGCAGCTTCTATGTGAAAACCTACAGCTCCGGCAACGCCAAGTACAAGTATATGATGATCGACGGCAACGGCAATCAGCATCATGTGTACTGCATTGAGGGCGGCGTTTCCTACGACTACAGCGACACCTACAATTCCACCAGCGGCAAGAACAGCAGGTATTTTCAGAACCTGCCCGTCACCGCTCAGTTTGGGATCATGATGGCGCTGATGTACGGTTATCACGAGGGCATGACAACCCCCGTTGCCGGAACGAACAATGATGATTTTGCGTTTGCAACGCAGTGCATCATTTGGGAATATCAGCAGCAGCTCCGTACCAGCCCGACTTCGATTGCCTCCAATAACGGCATCGATGCGGACATGTACAACCATACCATCATCGGCAGACCGGCAGAGCTTTGCTACAACTGGATCTTGGAGCAGATGTCCAAGCACTACGTCGTGCCAAGCTTCTCCTCCCGCAATCAGAGCAATGCGCAGACCTACACGATGAAGTACGATCAGGCGAATGACAACTACAGCATTACGCTGACTGACACCAACAATACCCTCGCCGACATCAACTTCTCCGAGAGCGGCATTACCGTCACTCGCAGCGGAAACCAGTATACCTTCACGAGCAAGAACATGATCTCCAATGCTGTGACGATCTCCGCACAGAAGAAAACAAACCTTGGCATGGGTAAGATGCTCATTTGGGGCTGTCCCGGCAAGCAGACGATGGCTTCCGGCGCGGAAGATCCCGTGTATTTCTATTTCAAGTTGAACACAGAAACCAAGGGCGTCGGTCACATTGTGAAAACCAGTGAGGACGGTAAGGTCGGGGGTATCAAGTTCACGATCACCGGCAACGGCGTCAATGAGACTGTCACGACAGGCAAGAACGGCACGGTCGATCTCGACCTGCTCCCCGGCACCTATACCGTTACTGAGCAGACCGATGACAAGTACGAAACGCAGGCGGCTCAGACCGTTACCATCGTCAGCGGCAAGACCTCTACAGTTACCTTCAATAACACCCTGCGCCGCGGTGATCTCAAAGTCACCAAGACCGCAGAAGACGGTCTGGTCGAGGGTGTGAAGTTTCATCTGTACGGCACTTCCTATTGCGGACTGCCTGTGGATGAATATGCCGTCACCAACGCCAGCGGCGTGGCGGTCTTTGACGATGTTCTGATCGGCACCGGCTACACTCTCGAGGAAGTCGGCACTCCCGACCGCTATATCGTCCCCGACAATCAGACTGCGGCCATCGAGTGGAATAAGGTCACGAATAAGAGCTTTGACAATGAGCTCAAGCGCGGCGATCTCAAGGTAACAAAGACCGCAGAGGACGGGCTCAACGAAGGCCTGAAGTTCCACCTCTACGGCACTTCCTACAGCGGCATCCCCGTAGATGAGTATGCCGTGACCGACGCCAGCGGCATTGCGACCTTCAGCAGCATTCTGATCGGCACCGGCTACACCCTGGAGGAAGTTGATACCCCGATCCGCTACGTCGTCCCCGACGATCAGACGGCGGCGATTGAGTGGAACAAGGTGACAAATAAGAGCTTCGATAACGTGCTCAAGAAGTGGAATCTGACCGTTACCAAGCAGGACGTGGAAACCGGCTCTGCTCAGGGCGATGCTTCGCTGGCTGGTGCCAAGTACGGCATCTATAATGGCGACGAGCTGATCGACACCTACGTCACCGACGCAGATGGCAAGTTCACCACTAAGTATTATGTCTGCGGCACCAATTGGTCGATCAAGGAGCTGGACAGCAGCGAGGGCTACCTCGTTACTCCCGGCAACGAAAAGATCGGTGTTGATCCCAAGAACTATACCGCAGAGTACAACAGCGAAGCCATGAAGCAGGACGAGCAGGTCAAGAAAGGCAATATCGCCATCATCAAGCACACCGACGACGGCCAGACGCAGATCGAGACTCCCGAGGAAGGCGCAGAGTTCGCTGTCTATCTCAAGAGCGCAGGCTCCTATGACAACGCAAAAGACTCCGAGCGCGATTATCTGATCTGCGATGAGAACGGCTTTGCTCAGACGAAGGATCTGCCCTACGGCAGATACACCGTCCAGCAGATCAAAGGCTGGGAAGGCCGCGAGCTTCTGAAACCCTTTGACGTGTTCGTCAGCGAGAACGGCGAAACCTATCGTTACCTGATCAACAACGCCAACTTCTACTCCTATGTGAAGGTGGTCAAGATCGACAGCACGACCGGCAACACCATCCCGTGCTCCGGCATTGGCTTCCACATCTATGATCCCTCCGGCAATCAGATTCAGATGACCTTCACCTATCCCACCGTCACTACCATCGATACCTTCTACACGGACGGCGACGGTATGCTGATCACCCCCGAGAAGTTGGAATACGGCAGGGGCTATTCGCTGGTCGAGGTGTCGGCTCCTTACGGATACGTCCTCAACAGCGATCCCGTGTATTTCGACATCACCGAGGAAAACTCCAGCGAGGAAAATGCCGTGACCGTGGTCGTCGTAACCAAGGAGAACGCGCCTCAGATGGGCGTTATCACCGTGGAAAAGACCGGCGAGTATCTCGCCTCCGTCATTGACACCAAGGACAGCAAGCGCCTTGTTTATGAGGTCGGCGGTCTGGCCGGTGCCGAGTACACCGTGACCGCAGCCGAGGATATCTACACGCCGGACGGTACTCTCAGATACGGCAAGGATGAGGTCGTCGCAACACTTGTTACCAAGAAAGACGGCAAGGCTGTGACTGAGCCGCTGTTCCTGGGCAGGTTCCATGTCGTTGAGACGAAAGCTCCCTATGGCATGATCCTCAATCCCACCGTTCAGACTGTGGAGTTGACCTACGCAGGCCAGGAGGTGGAGATCACAGAAACCTCCACCGGCTTCTACAACGAGCGTCAGAAGATCGAGATCGACTTGAATAAGGTAATGGAGCAGAACGAGGTCTTCGGCGTTGGCAACAACGGCGAAATCACCTCTGTCAACTTCGGCCTGTTTGCCGCAGAGGAAATCGTTGCGGCTGACGGCAGCAGCATTCCCGCTGGCTGGGTGCTCGAGGTGGTCGCCTGTGATGAAAATGAGCATGCGGCATTTACCACGGATCTTCCCGTTGGCGCCAAGACCTATGTCAAGGAAATCAGCACCGACAGCCATTATATCTTGTCTGATAAGGAATACCCCGTGGTATTCGAGTATGCCGGTCAGGAAGTCGCCACCGTCCACATCACCGTGAACGACGGCAAAGACATTCCCAATGAGCTGATCTACGGCACGATCAAGGGCTATAAGGTCAACCGTGAAACCGGCGACAAGATCTCCGGCGCTCTGTTCGGTCTCTTCCGTGCGGACGAAACCAGCTTTACCGAGAACAATGCATTCCTTACCGCTGAGTCCGGCGAGGACGGCGTCTTCACCTTTGAGAACGTGGTGTACGGCAGCTATACCGTGCGCGAGCTGCGTCCTGCGGCTGGCTATCTCGAAAACGAAACGGTCTATGCCGTGACAGTCGATAAGGACGGCGACGTGGTTGAGATCACCGTAGTGAACGATCTGATCCCCGAAATCGGCACAACTGCCACCATCAACGATGAGAAGGAAGTCTGCGCCACCGAGGTATTCACCCTGACCGATACGGTTGAATACAAGCACCTTGTCCCCGGCAAGGAGTATACCCTCAAGGGCATCCTTATGGATAAGGCGACCGGCGAACCGTTCCTCCAGAATGGTGAGCAGATCACTTCCGAGGTGACCTTTGTTCCCGAAGCTCCCTCCGGCAGTGTGGAGGTGCTGTTCACCTTCGACGCCAAGCGCATCAAGACGGATACGAGCATCGTCGTGTTCGAGAGCCTCTACAGCGACAGCAAAGAGCTGACCGTTCATGCGGATATCGAGGACGAGGCGCAGACCGTAACGGTCATTGTTCCCGAAATCAAGACCGAAGCTTCTACCGACGGAAAGAAAGAAACGACCATCGGCGGCGAGATCACCATCGAGGATATCGTCTCCTATCACAACCTCACTCCCGGCAAGGAATACGTTGTCAAAGGAACTCTCATGAACAAGACCACCGGTAAGCCCGTGACTGTCAATGACGAGCCTGTGACTGCGGAAACCGCATTCACGCCTGAAGCCAGGGACGGCGAAGTCAAGGTGACGTTTACCTTCAATTCCTACGTCATCACCGAAACGACCGATGTTGTGGTGTTCGAGAGCCTCTACCGTGAGGAAATCGAGATCGCAGTTCATGCCGACATTGAGGATGAGGGCCAGTCTGTGAAGGTATATGTCCCCGAGATCAAGACCACGGCCTCCATCAACGGCAAGAAGGAGATCACTACAGCCGGTAAGGTGACGATTGAGGACGTGGTGTCCTACACCAACCTCATCCCCGGCACTGAGTACACCATCCGCGGAACTTTGATGAACAAGGCAACCGGTGAAGTCTTTACCGTGAACGGCGAGACGATCACCGCAGAGGTCAAGTTCACACCCGAAAGCAGGAATGGCGAGGTCAAGGTGACGTTCACTTTCGACGCTCACGATTTTACCACCAGCACCAAGCTGGTTGTCTTCGAGAGCCTGTACCGTGAGGATGTGGAAATCACCACGCATAAGGACATTGAGGACAAGGATCAGACGGTGACGATCACGCCTCCGCCCGATGTGCCGCAAACCGGCGACAACAGCAAGCTCGGCATCTGGATCGGGCTTGGCGGCATTGCCCTCGGCGGCGCGGTTGCCTGTATCGTGCTGTATTTCAAGAAAAAGGAAGAAGACGAGAAGTAAGGAGAAATCCAATGATGAAGAAGGTGTATATCTGTGCACCGCTTGGCGGGGATGTCCAAGGTGATCTCGAAAAAGCAAAGAGGTTTGCCAAATACGCACTGAAATGCGGCACTGCTCCGGTCGTGCCGCATTTCTATGCGCTCTGCTTCAATGACAATACCCCAAGCGAGCGTGAAATCGGGCTTTCCGCAGGGATGAGTCTATTATGGTTTTGCGATGAGCTGTGGATCTTCGGGGATGAAATCACCGCCGGGATGCAGCGTGAAATCGATTTCTGCAAAAATCTCAATATCAAAACCCGCGCTGTGAAAGACAGCGACATCAAAAAAGTATTAGGAGGATAATGCACATGAAAAAGAAATCTCTTCGGATCATTCTTTCCCTCGCGCTGTGCGTGATGGTCATGACCACGTTCAGCGTGACTGCGTTTGCGGCCGGCGATGTTTCCGGTGCCATCGAGAGCACCTGGAACGCCGCGAAGTCGCAGGTGCAGACCGTCGTCAACAACGTGGTTTTCCCCGTGATCGACATGATCCTTGCCATCCTGTTCTTTGTCAAGGTCGGCACCTCGTATTTCGAGTACAGAAAACACGGTCAGTTTGAGTTCGCTGCGCCCTGCATCCTGTTCGCCTGCCTCATCTTCACTCTGACCGCGCCTCTGTATATCTGGACGATCCTGTAAGTCAGAGCGATGACCTTCTACGAACAGGAACTCAAAAAGCTGTTCGGCGGCAGCAACGTCATCCGTGACGCGAAGTACAGCGGCAAAACGCTCCTCGGTAGAATTGACGATGAACTGCGGGTAAAACTGCAGTTCGTCTATACCGAGACGGGAGATCACTACAATGCACTGCGGCTGAAAATCATTAACCGCACGGATGGTGAAGTTGACGCCGAAACCTTCAAATTCAGCGATATTCTCGGTGGCAATCCTGCGTATCAGAACAACCCGTTTGCGAGGGAAATCCACATTTGGGAGAACAACGGGAAAGCCGATTGGTACGGATACCGTCCTTCTCCCGCAGCCTATCAGAAGATCGCCGATACCGTGAACGATTATATTTCCATGTACCAGGAGGAAGACATGGGAATGACCTTATAACCCCTCTGGAAAGGACGGTGAAAACCTATGTTTGACTGGCTTGGAGATATATTCTCCGGCATCGGCAATGCCATTGGAGATACCATTGAGTATCTCGGCACACAGATTGCCAACACCATCTTTGACGCCATCCTCCAATGGTTCTATGAGATCATCTACGGCGCCGTCGCTGACTTCTTTACCATGATGGGCAACATGGGCGCTGAAATCTTTGACTTGTCCTGGGTGCAGGCCACAATCAGGCTTTTCACGCTGTTTGGATGGTCGCTGTTTGTGGCCGGTACGGTTGTAGCCATCTTCGACGTGGCGATTGAGTATCAGAACGGCAGAGCCAACATCAAAACCACAAGCATCAATATCCTTAAGGGCTTCTTTGCCTGCAGTTTGATCGGCGTGGTTCCTGTGGAACTGTACAAATTCTGCATCAGTCTGCAAAACACCTTTGCACATGATCTGACAAGCATGGTAGCTGGCGGTCAAAGCCTGGATCTTGCAGGGCAAAGCACATCCGTCTTGGAAGGAAGCTTTTCCGTGTCAACCCAAGTGACTTTCGGACTTCTCAACCTTCTGTGTCTGATTGCCTTTGCCTACTGCGTGATCAAGATTTTCTTCCAGAATATCAAGCGCGGCGGCATCCTGCTCGTGCAGATGGCAGTCGGAAGCCTGTATATGTTCAGCGTCCCCCGTGGATATACCGATGGATTTAACCAATGGTGTAAGCAGGTAGCAGCAATCTGTCTGACGGCGTTTATGCAGACAACGCTGCTGTTCCTCGGCTTGCTTACCTTCCCGGATCACATGCTTCTTGGACTCGGCATCATGCTCGCAGCCAACGAAGTGCCTCGTATCGCCCAGCAGTTCGGCCTCGACAGCTCCGTCAAGGTGAACATGATGAGCGTCGTTCATGCGACCACCACCGCCGTCAATCTGACTCGAAGCGTAGCCAGAGCGACCGGAAAGTAAGATGAAAAGCAAATTTTCTGTGAAGTTGTGAGTAACCTCTTGATTTTATTTCGGTATGCCGATATAATATAGAGGAAGGAGGCGAACACGATGATCATAGAAGATTTGCTTGCCAAGCGGGATATGACGAAATATCGGCTTGCGGTACAAGCTGGAATCCCCCATGCTACGCTGAACGATATCTGTAGCGGAAAAACCAAGCTTGAAAAGTGTTCCGCCGAAACTGTGTATAAGCTGGCAAAGGCACTTGGCGTATCTATGGAGCTGTTGACCGAGGGCGGCATCCACCAGGCAGAACGTGAACAAGCCTTTGAATACGGACTGCCCGACTATCTCCAGCATGATTTGGATGCCTATAAGGACGGTCTGAAATCTCACAGCGGACTCATGGATTGCTTGTGGGGCGAGCTTTACGGCAGCATCAACATGGCGGAGATTAGCGACGGAATCATTACCTCCGAACACGCAAACTATCTGAGAAAGAAATATCTATATGGAGCGAGAATATGATTGATTTTACGAATTGCAGGGTGATCCCCGGCAGAGCATACAACGGAGCAAACGGAAGCAAGATCGCCGTTGAATATAACGGCGAAGCATATATGCTGAAGTTCCCGCCTTCTGCCGAGGGAAAGCCGACCGACCTGTCCTATACAAATAGCTGTATCAGCGAACACATTGCCAGCAGCATCTTCAATATGCTGGGCATCCGAGCGCAGGAAACCATGCTCGGTCTCTTCACCGTCAAGGGAAAGGAAAAGCTCGTCTGCGCCTGTAAGGATTTTACCGCAGGCGGCAAGAGGCTGTTTGACTTCTGTTCCATAAAGAACACGGTTCTTGACTCCGATAGCAACGGAAGCGGAACGGAGCTTTCCGACGTTATGGACACCATCGACAAGCAGCAGTATGTCTCCCCAATAGTTCTACGTGAGCACTTTTGGAACATGTTCATTGCGGACGCTCTGCTTGGGAACTTTGACCGGCACAACGGCAATTGGGGTTTTCTCTATGATGATGCCAAAGGTGAAGCGGAAATCGCCCCCGTCTTTGACTGCGGGAGCTGCTTGCTGCCGCAAGCCGATGACAAGGTGATGAAAAAGGTGCTTGCCAATGAAGCTGAGCTTCACGCCAGGGTTTTTCAATTCCCCACCTCTGCGATCAAGCTTAAGGGGCGAAAGATCAACTACTACGACTTTTTGAGCCGTGCCGAGAATGAGGACGCCAATGAAGCTTTAAAGCGGATTGCACCAAGAATCAATATGGGAGAGATTGAAAGCTTCATTGATCAAGTACCCGGTATTTCCGATCTGCAAAAGGAATTCTACAAGGAATATGTGAACGCAAGGTATGATCTGATTATTTGCCCCACATTGGAGCTTGTTGCAGCAGAGGAACAGGAAGAAGCCGGGCCGACACTGACAATGTAAAAACCTATATATCCACTTCGGGCATCGCACAAGCAGCGATGCCCTATTTTTTTGCCCAAAGGAGCGTGAGAATTTGAAGGAAAACAACGAACTGACACGGGATGATATCGCCATCGACCATGACATGGAAGTCGACTGCGACGAAGGCCGCGAAATCGCCGTGTATATCGAAACGTGGTTCGATGTGGACAAGAAGTTCCACATCGATACCGCTTCCGACGATGACACATGGCTCAATATGTACGGTCACTACAATCCTTTCAATGATTCTCTGCGGATCGAGTGCGAGATCAGCCGACAGGACGGCTCCTCGTATTTTGACTACGAGCCGACCAAGGACGAAGCCCAGCTCATCAAAGATATGATCGCAGAGAAGATTCAGGAGGACTACCACCAAACCCCGCAGGAGTTTTGCGAGGAATCCTGCGGCGCAGAACCCACAATTGGAGGAATAACATGACCCATTATATCTATCCGCAGAACCTCAAGGCTACAGCAAATATGTGGCTTTGGAGTCTGCGGGATTTTGCAATTATGGGCGTTGCCGCCCTGATTTCCATAGTGATTCTGGTGGAACTGCATCTGATGCTTCCCGCAGCCACTACGCTTTGCTATGGGTTTCTGACGATTCGCATGGATGATACGACGATCCTCGATTTCATCCGATATGCGGGTCGTTATTTTATCACCACACAGCAGTACTACGAATGGAGGTGAACAGCATGTCCAAGAAAGAAAAGCTGCCCAAGCAGAAGAAACCGCCCAAGCAGGCGAAGCACGTAAAACAGCAGAAAAAAAGAAAAGGCCGCTCGGTGCAGGACTTCATCGGCGTGAAGACCTTCACGAAATACGGCCTTATGACGCAGAAGGGCGAGCTTCTGTTTTATCTGGTCAGCCCGACCAATATCTCGGTGCTGTCCTACGTCAACATTGAGATCAAAATCCGGCATCTGATGATGGTGCTTTCGTCGATTCCCGATATTGAGATTACTTGCACCGACTCGTCCGAATGCTTTGATGACAACAAAGCCTATCTCCACGAGCGCCTTGAATATGAGCAGAACCCGAAAGTTCGGAAGCTCATCAAAAAGGACATCGAGTTTCTCGACAACGTGCAGGTGGAGATGGCTACTGCCAGACAGTTCCTCTTTACCGCCCGAATCAAAGCTTCGAAGGACAAGCAGGTCTTCGATACAGCCAACCGTGTGGAGAAGATCATCTCCGAGCAAGGCTTTGAGGTGAGAAGGATGCGCAAGGCAGATATCAAGCGGTTCCTCGCCTTGTATTTCGAGGCGAGTATGAACGGAGAACAGATGCCGGATTTCGACGGCGAACAGTTCTATGAGGTGGACGATGATGAAGAAGACGAAGCTTAATCCCAAGCATCTCTATGCGATTTTTGCCTTTCTGCTGTCGGCGGTCGTGGTCTTCTGCGGAGTTCAGATCTGGCAGGAGTATAGCAGCCGCCAGAAAGATATCGACGCCTTTGCCGAGCTCTCGGAGCTGGCAGAGATCAAGGAGCCTGACGAGCCGAAAGAAACCGCGAAGCCGGATACAGACGGCGATGCGGAGAATTCGGATACGGATTCGGATACGCAGGAGGAACAGGAAAATCCTGTTCTCACGCCGCGCCACGACATTCCGCTTCTGATCAATCAGAACAGCGACTGCATCGGATGGATCGCCATCGACAACACCGCCGTGGACTATCCCGTGATGCACACCCCGGAATGGCCGCAGAAGTATCTGCGCATGAACTTCTATCAGCAGTACAGCGACTCCGGCGTTCCGTTCCTGGATTACCGCTGTACACTCGGCAGCGACAACCTCATCATCTTTGGTCACAACATGCGCAACGGAACCATGTTCTCGACGCTCAAAGATTATCTGAACGAGGGACGCCTTGCTTCCGATCCGACGATCCTGCTGGAAACGGAGGACGGTGTGCATGAGTTCACCATCTTTGCGGTTGCCTGTGTAGATAAGCTCGATTCATGGTACAGCTTCATCAACGCAGAGTCCGAAGACGCTTTCAACGAGGCTGTCCAGAGAATCATTCAAAACGCTTATTACACCAATGGGGACGCCCCCGAATACGGCGACCGCCTGCTGACGCTGTCTACCTGCTACGGCAGCACCAGGAGCAGCCGTCTCATCATCATTGCAAAGGAGGAAAAAGCAAATGTTTGGAAAACCGAAAGTGCTGACGCCGGCACAGATGGAGGAAATTCGGACGAAGGACTTCTTCGATATGATTTTGCCCGGTTCCGTGAAATTCTTGTCCGACCACTATGTTGTTGGCGACAGTTACCGATCTGTGTGGGTTATCCGAGAATATCCCCCTTCCACTGAGGAACAGGCCATCTTGTCCCAGCTCGCTGACCGCAGCGGCGTGACGCTTCGCATCTATCACCGCCTGGTGGAAAGCATGGAGCAGAGAAAGATCATTCAGAACGCCACCCGCCGAAACAAGCTCAAGAGCGGCGGCAACGACGTCAACGACACCATCGAAGCCGAAGGCAATCTGCAGGACGTAATTGAGCTCCTGGCCAACCTTCGTAAAAACAAGGAACCGCTTCTGCACTGCAGCGTGTTCATTGAACTGAAGGCAAGGAGCATGGATGCCCTCAAGGAGCTTCAAAGCGACATTGCGATGGAGCTGACGAGATCCAAGATCTCTGTCGACAGACTGACCTTACGACAGAAAGAAGGGTTCCTGTCTGTGCTCCCGACCGGATACAATCAGTTCGGAGCGCAGTATGAACGGGTGCTTCCCGCATCCAGCGTGGCGAACCTCTATCCGTTCAACTTCAGCGGCAAAACCGATCCCCAGGGACTGTATATTGGGCGGGACAAGTACGGTACGAACATCCTCGTGGATTTTGACCGCCGCGCCGAGGACAAGACCACCAGCAACGTCTTGATCCTCGGTAACAGCGGCCAGGGCAAGAGCTATCTGCTCAAGCTGATTCTGACCAATATCCGAGAGTCGGGCAAGGCGATCATCTGCTTGGACCCCGAGTCCGAGTATGAGGAACTCTGCAATGCCCTGGGCGGCTGCTATATCGACTTCATGAGCGGCGAGTACACGATCAACCCCCTCGAGCCGAAGGCATGGACGGACAGCGTCGAGGATATCGACGCCACCACGCCGGAGGCGTTCAAGAAGGTCACGAGGCTGTCCCAGCACATCGCCTTCCTCAAGGACTTCTTCCGCAGCTACAAGGATTTCTCTGACACGCAGATCGACACCATTGAGATCCTGCTCTCTAAGCTGTACGCCCGCTTCGGCATCACCGATGCCACCGACTACAGCGCGAAGAAGCCCACGGACTTTCCGATCATGGAGGACTTCTACAAGCTGTGCGAAGAAGAATTCTACAGCTACGACAAGCAGCGGAAGTACCTCTATACGGAGGACACCTTGCAGGACGTGTGCCTCGGAATCCATTCCATGTGCGTCGGTGCCGAGTCCAAGTATTTCAACGGACACACCAACATCACGGACAGCCACTTCCTTGTCTTCGGCGTGAAGGGCTTGATGGACACCAACAAGCGGCTCAAGGACGCCATGCTGTTCAACATTCTGTCCTTCATGAGCAATCAGCTTCTCGGTCAGGGCAAGACGGCGGCGAGCATCGACGAGCTGTATTTGTTCCTTACCAACATGACGGCAATCGAATATATCCGAAACGCTATGAAGCGTGTCCGCAAGAAAGACTCCTCGATCATTCTGGCAAGCCAGAACATCGAGGATTTTTTGATTCCCTCGATCCGAGAGTTCACAAAGCCTCTGTTCAGCATCCCCACGCATCAGTTCCTGTTTAACGCCGGTCAGATCAACCCCAAGGAGTATATGGACGCCTTGCAGGTTGAGCCGTCAGAGTTCGAGCTCATCAAATATCCCGAGAGAGGTACCTGCCTGTTCAGGTGCGGCAACGAGCGATATCTTCTGCAGGTCATCGCTCCCGACTATAAAGCCGCCCTATTTGGCAAAGCCGGAGGTCGGTAATGAGCGCAACAGTAGCGGCGGCACTCAAGAAGATCGCCGTCGCCATACTGACCGACAAGAAGCTGCGAAAAACCTTCCTTGGGATTGTCCTCGGCATCATCGTTATTATCGTGATGCCCTTTGCCGCAATCATCGCTCTCTTCAACGGCGGCATCAACATCGACACAAACCGCCTGCAGACACTCGTTGTACAGAATATGTCAGCAGAAGAACAAGCAAGGCTGCAGAGAGTGGAAGATCTCATGTATGAGATTGAAGATAAGATGACTGAGGCTGGCTTTGATAAGCAACGAGTCAAGGAGGCGCAAGTGCTTTATGTGCTTGCGCTTTCTGACTATTCTGAGGAAGCGGGGTTCGTGGACAAGCTGGTCGGATGCTTCGCAGAAGGGCAATCGGATGCCGAACTCATTGCTGCCGTAAACGCAGCCTTCGGAACAAATCTATCTGCAGAAGATTTCACGAAGGTGATGAGTGCGATCCGCGCCGTGTATATCTCTACGGCGGGATATATCGATCCGAGCACCAAGAACAATTTGGATCTCGTGCAGTGGGCAAAGAATGCTTACTCCAGAGGCTGGGGCTACGTTTGGGGAACCTACGGACAGGTCTTGACGCGGAACTTGTATAAGGCGAAAGCCGAGCAGTATCCCGACGAGGTCGGCGGCTATGCGGATTTCATTGAAGAACACTGGATCGGCGGCCGCACTGCAGACTGTGTCGGGTTAATCAAGGGCTACGGCTGGTTCGATCCAGAGACAGGCAAGATCGAGTACGGTACTAACGGCATGCCGGACATCGGTGCCGACACCATGTACGCAAACGCTGAGGAAAGCGGAACCATCGATACGATCCCGGAAATCCCTGGGCTCGCTGTTTGGCACGAAGGGCATATCGGAATCTATATCGGAAACGGACAGGTCATCCACGCCAGCGGAACGAAGGTCGGCGTGATCCAGACACCTATCGAAAACAGCGGCTGGACGCACTGGCTGAAAATTCCGTATATCACCTACTACGACAGCGACGTTACGGAAGCTCCCAATGAACAACACATTTGGGATGTTCTCTATACACCGAAAGAAAAGGAAGTGAAGCGCAGATTCCAGTCATGGCTCCGCCCGTCAACGATCAAGCTCATGGATCGGCTGTATGAAGATGATAACTGCAGAAGCCGATCTGAATTCATAGAAAAAGCGGTTCGCTTCTATGCCGGATATCTCTCCACACAGAACGCCAGAGAGTATCTTCCCAACGTGGTGATCTCTACGCTGAAAAGTATCGTCGCAGAGAGCGACAACCGGCAGAACAGAATGATGTTCAAGCTCGCCGTAGAGATTGCAATCATGCAGAATCTCGTTGCTCTCCAGCAAGATATTGATCCGCTTTCGCTTGAAAGGCTGCGAGGCGACTGCGTCAAAGAAGTCAAACGGCTCAACGGTTCTTTTTCTTTCGAGGACGCGCTTGATTGGCAGAAGGACTAACAGATGGCGAAGCTGATTACCAAATTCAAATATCTGAAACCGTCCGCGAGACAGAGCGTCGGCGGCTATGCAAAATATATTGCAACCCGTGAAGGCGTGGAGAAAGTCGATGACACTTTCAAAACAGATCCTTCTACGGAGAAACAGAAAAAGCTGATTGAAAAAATCCTTCGTGACTTCCCAGACAGCAATTCCATGTTGGAGTACGAGGATTATCTCAAAGAGCCTACACTCGGAAATGCTTCTGAATTCATCACCCGCGCCTTGGAGGACAATGCACATGAAGCTCTCAACGCCAAAACATACGCAGACTACATTGCGACTCGCCCTCGTGCGGAAAGGTTTGGTTCGCATGGTCTGTTCACGGATGATGGAGTCCGTGTAAAGCTCGAAGATGTTTCAAGGGAGCTGAATGAATACGAAGGCAACGTGTGGACTGTGATCATTTCTCTTCGCCGCGAGGATGCGGAGCGCCTTGGCTTCAATTCCGGTGAACGATGGCGGGATATGCTTCGGACTCAGACAGAAACAATTGCAAAGAACTTCAAAATTCCTGTGGAGGATCTGAAATGGTACGCCGCCTTTCATAACGAGAGCCATCATCCGCACGTTCATCTCATGGTCTACTCTACCAAACAGGCGAAGCCATACCTCACACAGAAAGGCATTATGAATCTACGCTCTGCCTTTGCGAAAGATGTCTTTGCAGATGACCTGCTTTCCGTCTATGAAAAGCAGACGGAGCATCGCAATGCTCTTCGCGCACAGAGCCGTGACGTGATTGCCGAAATCGTTTCTCGAATCAACAGCGGCGCCTATGATAATCCTGCGCTTGAAAACAAGCTGCTTGATCTTGCCGACCGGCTGTCAAAGACGAGCGGGAAAAAGCAGTATGGGTATCTGAAAGCAGATGTCAAGGCTATCGTGAACGGAATTGTATCTGACCTTGCCGCTGACGAGCGGATCTCTTCTCTCTATGACCTGTGGTATGAACAGCGGGAAGAAGTTATTCGAACTTACACAGAAGAACTACCAGAACGGATTCCGTTGGTGGACAATCCCGAATTCAAATCGATCAAGAACATGGTCATTCAAGAGGCGCTGAATATTTCTGCCGACCGAGTGATTGCAGACGAGCAGGATGAGCAAGCCGAGGTTAATGCAGAGACATCAGAACCGGAAACAGATGAGGTTGAGGAACAAGAGTATGCTCCTGCGCCGAGATCTGTTCAGCGTTCCCAGATGTGGCAGTTATACAGAAGCGCAAAGGAACTGCTCGACCGAGAGAGCAACGCCTACGATCCGAACACCGCTGTGGATCTTCTGATCGAAGCAGCCAGACTTGGATGCGGCGTTGCAAAATACAGACTCGGGAAGATGTTCCTTCGAGGCGAAGATGTTCCTAAAAACATTGACTACGCCTTGCGCTGGCTGGAAGAATCCGTGTCCGAAGGCAATCAATACGCAGAATACCTGCTCGGGAAAACTTTTCTCCGTGGCGAAGATGTTGATCAGGATCTTCCACGTGCGGAACTACTTCTGCGACGATCTTCGGATCAGGGTAACCGTTATGCCTCATACACACTTGGAAAAACGCTTCTCGACGGAGAACTTCTCCTGCAGAACATCCCCGAGGCAATTCGTTTGCTTACGGATTCCGCTGACAAAGGATTTGCGGCCGGACAGTATCAGATGGGAAAGCTCCTATATCGTGGCGAGGTTGTCCCGCAGGATGTCTCTCGTGCAATAGAGTATTTGGAGCGATCCGCCGAACAGAAGAATCCCTATGCCGCATATCTTGCCGGAAAGCTTAGACTCACGGAAGCGGAACTCAAGGATGTTCTTCGGGCAATCCGTGACTTCGAAATTGCCGCAGAGAACGGGAACGACTATGCGGAATACCAGCTCGGAAAGATTTATCTGTACGGGAAAGAGGTCGAGCGGGATTATGAAAAAGCCATCGCCTATCTGTCCTCCGCAGCGGAGCATGGCAATCAGTATGCCGAGCAGCTCCTGCACAGTATTCAATCCAACCGCAATTGGTCTGCGGCGCTTGGAGCGATTCGGCTCCTGCATCATCTGAGCAGGATGATTCAAAATCAACTTGACGATGAGAAGAAAGGAAAGGCCGGAGCCATTGACCGGAAACTCAAGAGGAAGATCGACGAGAAGAAACAAGCCCACGGCCTCAAGCAAGGATAGAAATACCGCCTGCGGTTTGAATGTCCGCAAGCGGTTGCAATGTGCTCGATTATATAACTTCAAATGTTACTCGAACAGTTCTTCGACAGAACAGCCCAGGACATTTGCCATAGCGACAATTGACTGCGCCTCGGCTTTTTGAATGTCACGCTGCTTCTGTTCGTATTGTTGGATAATGCGGAGCGATACGCCGGACTGTTCTGCAAGCTCCCGTTGCGTGATCCCTTTCGCACGGCGAATTTGTTTCAAATTGCTTTCTCCGGATGACTTGGATTTGTCGACAATTCCATCTGCGACCGAAACGAACTTAGACAAATCCGCCTCATGAAGCGTTGGATAGAGTGACAGAATCCTTGTGAAAGTCAGCCCTCGCTTATACAGGTAAGCAAAGCTGCGTGCCGTGTGCCATTGATAATAGGCGAGCACCCAGCCTGACCAGTATTCGGGACTCTTGTCGATTTCTTCAGAAGCCTCAGTAGACGGACGAATTCCCTCTGTGCGGGAAATGACCTCGACTGCCAGTTCCGGGCCGGATAATCCCGCAACATATTTCGGATTCCCTTTCTCAAAGCATTCCGCTACACCGGAAATGAGAAACTCGGAAAAGTATGCTTCCGGCTCATATCCGAGATCGCAAAGGGCGTAGTCAAACATATCGCCCAAATTGTTCATTGCATCATTCAGATAGGTTTCTTCGTAAGCGCGGATCATCCTTTTCCCACTCCTCTCTGAGAATATCCAAAAGATAGATTGCATCGGCAGCGCGCCTGTTGCCGCGCTCTCTGCGATAGGCTGCTCTCGCTTCTTTATCGCGAGCTGTTTTTTTCGGGTAATAGATTTCCTTTTCTGCCGAAATAGATTCAGAAAACACGATCTGATGAAATGCCTTCCGGCTTTTCAAAACCACCTGTTCTCCGAGCTTACCGAGGTACATTGCCATTTCAAGTTGGGCTAGGGAGATGGCGTTATTTAAAAAAGCGTTGGCAAACGAAAAATACGAATCGTCGGCGCGATAGCCGATGATGACATCGAACTTCTGATAATCCGGCAGAAAACGCTCCAACAGGTAGTCTTTGCCCTCGGCAGCAATGTCATTCGATATTTTGAAAATACGGTTTTGCAGAAGGATGGAAAGCCAGCTCAGAATGTTGTATTCCTCTCCCGAAAGATTCAAAACAGACAGGTCTGTCATATCGAAATGATAGGCGTTGGCGTAACCGCTGCTTTCCTCTGTACACGCCCACTCCTTTGCAAGCTCAAGGCTCTCTGTGCAATAGAAGCCAAGTCCGTAATCGTTACGAGGGTTACCTTCACCGAAAACAGGAGTACGGATGATTTTTTGCGAGCCGTGATACAGTGTTAATTCATTCATTTTGCACTCACCTCCAGCAGTATCATTATATCTCTACAGAGACACTTTGTCAACAGGGAACAGAGATAATCCGGAAATTCAAAAAAACCGACATGAGAAAGGAGTCCCTATGCCCACGAAATACGTTCATTTTACTGACGAGCAGAAGGAGCAGGCTCGACAAACAGATCTCTGCGAGCTGCTCCGTTCACAGGGAGAAACGCTCAAGCGATCCGGCACGGAATATGAATGGAAGGACGGATCGCAGAAGGTCACTATCCGCGGAAACCTATGGTTTCATCAATATGACCGACAGGGCGGCGATGCCATTGACTTCGTCCGAAGATTCTATCACAAAGACTACCCCGAAGCAGTTTCCTATCTGCTCGGCGGCTGCAACGGAACACTTTCGGTATCGCCGCCGATAGAGCGCAAACCGTCCAAACCGTTTGAGCTTCCCCCTCGCAACGAGAACATGCGCAGAGTGTATGCCTATCTGCTGTCGAAGCGAGGACTTGACCGTGACGTAGTAAATACCTTTGCCTACAAACAGATGATCTATGAATCGGCACAGTACCACAACGCTGTGTTCGTAGGCTTCGATCAGGGCGGTGTCCCTCGCCATGCCAGTATGCGCGGCACAGGAAGTGAAAGCACCTTCAAGGGTAACGCGGACGGCAGCGTACCGGAATACAGCTTTCACTGGACCGGAAGAAGCAAGTATCTCTGCCTCTTTGAGGCTCCGATCGATATGCTGTCTTTTATCTCCATGCACAAAAAGAATTGGCAGCAGCATAGCTATGCCGCCGCCTGCTCCGTGTCCGACAGAGTTCTGTTCCAGATGCTGAAGAATAATCCCAACATCACCGAGGTGTTTCTCTGCATGGACAGCGACGAACCAGGACAGACGGCGGCAAAACGGATCAGCGATAAGTTGTTCACGCAAGGAATCAATGCAAGAATCCTCGTTCCCGAACACAAGGACTGGAACGAGGATTTACTATATCTGAACCAAGAAGAAAGCGAGGTAGAAGAACCGTGTCAGGCATTACAACTCTGATTATCGTCGGAGCCGTCATGTTCAGCGTCCTCGGCGGGATCACTCTGCTGGCGTATGTGTACAGCCTCAACAACATCAAATCAAAGACGGTTGGTGACGGTCAACACGGAACAGCCCGCTGGATGACCAAAGGCGAGCAACGAAAGATCTATAAACACATTCCCTTTACGCCAAAGAAGTGGCGCGACCAGGCAAAAAGCGGAAAGACGCCTACCGGCGAGGATGGAAAACCGCTTCCGCAAGGCATCGTTGTGGGATGCACAGGAAATACCACGGCAATGGTAGACACAGGCGACGTCCATGTGCTGATGATCGGCGCGGCCGGCGTTGGCAAAACCGCCTTCTGGCTATACCCCTGCATCGAGTACGCCTGCGCCAGCGGGATGAGCTTCCTCTCCACGGATACCAAGGGCGACGTCATGCGCAACTACGGAAATATCGCAAAGGCTTATGGCTACAATGTTTCTGTGATTGATTTGCGAAACCCGACTCGCTCCAATGGCAACAACCTCCTTCACCTGGTGAACAAGTATATGGATCTGTACCAGGCGAATCCCGATACCCTCGTCTACAAAGCGAAGGCCGAGAAGTATGCAAAGATTATCTCCAAGACCATCATCCTATCCGGCATGGATGCGGCGAGCTTCGGACAGAATGCATATTTCTACGACGCCGCTGAAGGACTTCTGACTGCGACGATCCTGCTGGTGGCAGAGTTCTGCAAGCCGAAGGAACGCCACATCGTGTCCGTTTTCAAAATCATTCAGGAGTTGTTGGCGCCCTCGGGAAAGAAGGGCAAAAATCAGTTCCAGCAGCTCATGGAGATGCTCCCCAATGATCACAAAGCCAAGTGGTTCGCCGGAGCCGCGCTGAATACCGCTGAACAGAGTATGGCGTCTGTCATGCCCACGGCGCTGTCCAGACTCAATTCCTTCTTGGACTCTGAATTGGAGCAACTCCTGTGCTTCGATACGGAGATAGACGCCGAGAAGTTCTGCCGAGAAAAATCGGCCATCTTTATCATCATGCCGGAGGAAAACCCCAACACGTTCTTTATGATCAGCCTCATCATCCAACAGCTCTACCGTGAGATCCTGGCCGTCGCAGATGAAAACGGAGGTCAACTCAAAAATCGCTGCGTGTTCTTCTGCGATGAGTTCGGCACCTTACCAAAGATTGAATCTGCGGAGATGATGTTCAGCGCATCCCGATCCAGACGTCTGCAGATCGTTCCGATCATTCAATCCTTTGCCCAGCTCGAAAAGAACTATGGCAAGGAAGGCGGCGAGATCATCGTGGACAATACGCAGATTACGCTGTTCGGCGGCTTCACGCCAAACAGTTCGTCTGCAGATACGTTATCCAAAGCCCTGGGAAGCCGCACCGTTATGTCCGGCTCGGTATCCCGAAGCAAATCCGATCCCTCGGAATCTCTGCAGATGATGGAGCGGCCGCTCCTCACGCCCGATGAACTGAAATCCTTGCCCAAGGGCGATTTCGTCGTAATGAAAACAGGCGTCCATCCGATGCGTGTCCACCTCAAGCTGTTCTTCAAATGGGGAATCGAGTTTGACAAAGACCATCCCTATACTGTTGCCGAGAACGGAAACCGCAAGGTGCAATATGCCAACAAAGCGGAGTTGATGGACGGGATTGTCAAGAAGTACCACCCCGAAGCTTTGCTCGAGGGTGATGTCCCCGGTGACGGCAGCGGGATGACAGAGTTGAAGCAGACGGAGGCAAAAAATCACCAGCCGCCAAAGCGGAACACGAGCAGGAGCAGACAACCGAAGCCGCTTCCTGAGCCAACCGGAAAGAACGACAAGAAAGGTGGTTCACAGCCTGCCTCAAAACAGGCAGCTACCGAAGTGGAACCGGAGCGTGTACCGCAGGAGGTGAATTCCGATGGGCAGACTTGATTTTCTATATCGCATGGAACTCCCTCACCGTGCGAAATCTGTCTATATCTACCTTGCAGATCGAGCCAATAAAGATGGTGAATGCTGGCCTGCTATTCCCACCATCGCCAGAGAACTAAAGCTGTCACAGTCAACTGTGCGCCGCGCCTTGCAGGATCTTCGCAACGCCGGACTGTTAGAAACAGAGCAGCGCTACAGAAAGCACGGAGGCAAGAGCAGTTTGCTCTATACACTAGGTAAGGTGCAATAAGGAAGCTGTTGACAAGGGTGGCGTATGAGTTCTCACTATGGTATAATAACTACGATGATATGATGTCGAAGCAGGCAAAGGGCAATGAATTCGTAGATATGCAATTGTTGATTCCGAAGAATCACCTATTGCGGGAAATAGACCGGGCAATATCCTTTAACAGATCGCCCATCTATCAACCTGCTCAGTATGTCCAAAATGCTCTTGATTGGATATCTATATGGCATCTATATAGCATCAAAATCAAAGCAGCGACTGGTAGAGGAGACTCAGCTTAATATCGTCTAACGATAGTTTTGTGGATTCGGATTGGATAACGCTATTCCGGATCACTCCAAATTCAGTAAAACCAAGACACGCAAATGGCAGCAAAGCAACCTTTTTCAGAGGACCTTCTAAGTAGACATAGTTTGCAGACCCTGATAGAATGAAGTTACCACACACCATTCCGAAAGGAGACAGCAAACTATGTCCGAGAAAATTGTACATCTGAACGAGGAAATTATCAAGGGGCAGATCAAGGGGCTTGTCCGCGACAGCGTAGAAGAAACGCTGAACGAGCTGCTAGAAAAGGAGGCAGAGTCTCTGAAGCAAGCGGCCCGCTACGAGCGCAGCGAGGCTCGTCAGGGCTACCGTAGCGGTCACTATAACCGGAATCTCACCGCGACCTCTGGCGACGTCACGCTCCATATGCCGCAGCTCAAGGGCGTGTCCTTCGAGACAGCCATCATCGAACGGCACCGCCGCCGGGAAAGCAGCGCGGAGGAAGCCCTCATTGAGATGTATTTGGCTGGCGCCTCCGTGCGCCGGGTGGAGGACATCACCGAAGTGCTTTGGGGCAGTAAGGTCCCGCCCGCCACCATCAGTGAGCGGAACAAGAAAGCCTACGTTCACATCGAGGACTGGCGGAACCGCCCTTTACAGGGCGGCAGATACTCGTATGTCTACGTGGACGGCATCTGCCTGCGCCGCAACTGTGGCGGAGAGTGCGAAAATGTGGAAATTCTGGTGGCAATTGCCGTAAATGAGGACAGTTTCCGTGAGGTTTTGGGTGCTGCCGAGGGGATGAAAGAGGACAATGTCAGCTTCTTCCCGTGGCTGCGTGGACGAGGTCTGAACGGCGTGAAGCTTATCGTCGGCGATAAGTGCATGGGGATGCTGGAGGCCGTGGGCGAGGTATTTCCATGACGCCAAATACCAACGCTGCACCGTGCACTTTTTACCGCAATGTTTTTATCCGTTGTGCCCAAATCCAAGTTCAAAATCGTGGCGAAGATGCTCAAGGCGATCCATGCACAGGAGAGCAAGAGAGCCTCCAGTAAAAAGGCGAAAGCCGTCGTTACCGAACTGAGAGCCATGAAACTGAAGGAGGCTGCCAAGAAGGTCGAGGACGGCATTGAGGAGGCGCTGACCTACTGCGACTTTCCCAGCGAGCACTGGACACACATCCGCACCAACAATGTGATCAATGTGATCGAGCGGCTGAACCGCGAGATCCGCCGCAGGACGCGCGTGGTGGGAACGTTCCCGGATGGGAACTCTGCTCTGATGCTGGTCGGTGTGAGACTTCGCCATGTGGCGGGCACCCGGTAGTGGGGCTGCAAGAAGTATATGAATAGAATATGAAGCACTTTACAGACGGCTTTAAACGACGTCTCTATTGCCGGTTGACTTCATTCAGCCGGGTCTGTAAATGTTTTTGCGCATTTGTTTTGAAACCACCTTGTTAACAGGCCCAACTATTGTTGGTACCATATGCTCAAGCAGAGGTAAAAAAAGTTCCCTCCGCCAAGAGGGAACTATACTTATTTACTGACAGGTGCTACGTGCCATCATGGAAGGAGAAGACGAACCCCACATCCGAAAAGCTTTACAGCAGAAGAATGATAGAGTTAACGCATGTTGTACTACGATTTAAAAGAATCAAGGTATTTCATAATTGTTGAAATTGTAAGACTTGCTTTGATAGTTGAAAAGTAATTCTACAGTCCGCGCCTTTAGACCGATGATAATATCATCGCGAGTATTATCAAGAGAGATGAGTGATTTACAAAGGTTAAGTACATAATGGATACTGCAGGTCCCCCGCTCAATGCCTAGGACGCTCGAAATATAGCTGGAATTATTCATGGATTGTAACAGCAATCGAAGAGTGGTGCTAAACAAACGTAGATCTATTTCGTCAACTCCGATAGGTAGAAATTGGTTCAATTGTGATCTAATAAATACATATGAAATTGCCTTAAACGTAAATGGAACCATGCTAATGTCCCGCGCCCATATGCTTGTGATTGCCTTAAGAATTGCCGCTGAGTGTGCTTTGATATAATCTGGACAAACCGAACATAGGCACTCGATAATCTCTGAACTACATGCAAGCCTTGGAATATCTCGTGTGTTTTGCCCCCATAGACCATTGAACTTCCAGCGGTCCAAACCATCAATGTAGCAATCTGTCCTCAGTGAACATCGCGAGAGAATTTCGACATTTTGCGCAGTTGTGAGAGGTGTAGACCAAAGTCCGTCATACAATTGGCAATCTAAGATATAAGAAATCGAACGTTTCATTAATGGAGAATAATTAGAAACACCCAACCGCAACAAGCAAAGGGTCATCTCTGAAATCTTCCCTACTTCAACGCTCCTATCTAAGCACGTTGCTAAAGCGGAAGCAATCGCAGTTATATGATAATTTGTGTTTTGGGTAGGCATTGCTACTTCCCCCAATTTATTCATTAAGCGAAATATAATAATCTGCAAAACAATAGTTTGGTATTGTTCCACTTTTCTTTTCCAGTATAGCTGTACACCATAGATTTTTTGATGAGAAGTTACTAATATGTCCCAAGCAGAATTTGCGCTTCCCAATAAAGCGATAGCATGGATAGACATATCCATTAGTATCAACAGAAAACCCTGTAATTCCCATTGTACAAATGGCATTAGAGTGTGGTGAATCTTGGGGGAGCATACATTTATTGAATAGGGGGGACTCAGAAGCACTTTCAATATCGGAGGTATATTCCAACATGTCACTAGGTGTAAGATCACAAATTGAGTTTGTTGGTGAGCAAAACTGTACTCGTATCTCCCGAATGTTCTTGAAATTCTCTAACGAGTGCAATCTAGCCCCTATATCAACATTGTTTCTAAATAAAGTCATTCTGATATTATATGGCCAATCCATTGAATCAAGTAAAGCAATTCTTTCTAATACTTGACTATATGTAGAACGGTTATTAGCATCTTTACGAAAAGACTGCGCTTCATAGTTACCCTCAAAGCTAATTGTAATTGAAAAATTTTGACTAATAAAAAAGTGCAAGATTTTGTCGTTCAGTAACAAGCCATTTGTGATTATACAAAAGTGAGCTTGCCCACTATATTTTTTGACAAGCTGTTCTATTAAACCGAAATTTAGTAGAGGCTCTCCACCAAAAAAGACAATACGCAGATGATTGTATAAATTCATTGCAATTTCGATAGCTTTACATGCCGTTTTAAAGCTCATGTTTTTAAAGTGCTTTTTTTTGTAGTATTGGCCATGATTACCATAGCAGTACTCGCAACGCATGTTGCAAAAATCCGTGACATTAAGATATAAACTGTTCATTATATACCTCTGCAAAAAGATTAGTGAATAAGCCGCCTTGAAAAACCAAGACGGCTTAATTCAATTAATGGATTTCGCTACTTCTCGACCCGCAATGACATTTACACGCAATTGTTAGATTGTCATCAAGATTGACTGCTTTCTCAGATTCTAAGAGCAATTCGGGGTGTTCTTTTAAAAACAGTTCTATGTCCACGATAAAACCTCCTTTCTGAAAACTGGCTATTAACACTCTTAATATAAAAAGTACTTTTCGCGTTCATTTATGTATTTTGACTATAGTGAAATTTTTGGTTTTAACCAGATCAACGTCGACGGTTTGCTTGCTCAGTATTGGCAACAATGCATATTTTATAGCGATTTTGTCAATTCCAAAAGAACTTATAAAGTATAATTCGCCTTTTGGCCGTAATACTCTATAACATTCGTTCAAAATTTTTTCCAACTGGTTTTCAATATGTGCAATAGCGTTATAGAATACAATAATATCAATGCTACTATTTTCAATCTGTAAATTTGCTGCATCCATAAGTAGAAATATAATGTTTTCCGTCTTACTTACTGATGACTTCAAACGACAATCGTCCAAGTCAATGCATATTACAGAACGAGCATATTTGGCCGCTTCAAGGGAAAACTCTCCGCTGCCGCATGCAATTTCCAAGACATCTTTACACGTTATATGGTTAACAATTTGATTTAGTGCTTCAGTGACCCTTCGCATACCCGTTACCTCAGATAGTGGTCTTATTTCTCATACAACATCATGCCTACAGCTAGAAATGGTATTTGCTAATCGACTCCGATTTATAAAGAGGCAAAACACAGCCTAAATCTTAATATTTTAAGGACCATTTACCATGAAAATAGTATATTCTATATGTGGCAATGAGACTGCTACTCCCCCAATGGTGATTGATTTTCTCCGAATGCTAGTTTCGTTTTAAATACTTCTGCCCCAATACAACATTGTCTTAGTGCCTAGAAGATAGCGGATTTTCTTCTCAATATACTGTTCACTTTTGCTCAATTATGATCTATAATATAAAGGAAAAGAATTTCAGGCATGCAATTCCAAATCATACAGAAAGGCGTCTGCAACCTATACGCCCGCTTTTCTCGGCTTGTGTAGCAAACTAAGGAGGTCAAAATGCCTATTTACAAATTCGGATATATAATTAGACAACGTAGAGAGGAACTTGGCTACACTCAAGAGGATCTTGCAGAGGGGATATGTTCCGTTCCAACGCTTTCGCGAATTGAAAATGGCGAACGGTTGCCAACAAAAGATCACTTTGAAATGCTCCTACAAAGACTTGGCTTCTCAGAAACAATTCTGTACACCTATGTTGATGAACGCACACTATTTCTTCATGAGTTGAAATTTAAAATCAGACAGGCAATTATTCTAGGACATTTCGAGGAAGCGCATGATCTCTTAGAAAGCTATAAAAAGAAGATGGATCCTAAATCCCACCTTGAGCAGCAGTTTGTTCTACTCAATGATATTCTAGCTTCTCCGATGTCATATTCTCCTGAGGATCGACTCGCGCATCTTGAAGCGGCAATTAGGCTAACATGTCCTAATTATAACGAAGATAGTATTCCCAAAATAATATCTTATGAGGAGATTATAATTCTTAACAATATTGCCGGATGCTATCAGTCCATGCATGACTTTCAAAAGGCGATACATATATTATCTCTAATAAAAAAACACTACGAAAATGGCATGCTCAATCCGGAAGAGATATTACGCACGCAGCCTTTAATCCTATATAATCTCTCAAAATGTCTTGGACTAGCTGCAAGATACGAGGAATGTATTGAAACCTGTAATTTAGGCATCAGAATTGCTAGAGAAACGGGACGGTGCAGTTTTTTGGAAAGAATGCTGTATAATAAAGCGTGGTCGCTTACAAAAAGAAATCAACCCGGCGATATGGAGCAGGCAAAGGAGAGTGTAAAGTTAGCGCTATACATGGCTGTTGCAATGGGAAATCAGACATCAGCAGAACACTACAAACGCTTTATAGAAAGAACATTTCCACAATCAGGATTATTGTAATGTAACTGCATAAGGCTCATCGCACTGCGGCAAGTATTCCTTGCCTAGATGATATGACCGACTAGCTTTAGCGCACGCAACAAGCAACATAATGGCGCAGACGAAAGAAAGAAGTTTTTTCATTATGATAACCCCCTTATACACCTATTTCTATTAAAATAATACTTTTCTCTTCAGAAAAGACCATGCCGTAAACGGAAAGAATAATTTTCCAATTACGGCATGGTCTTTTATAGAATAACCACATAAAATAAAAGATTACGGAGTACAAGCTGAAAATGCTGTATATTACATCAATCCGTAAAATACGTCATTAAGAAGTCGACGCAAAGAGAATGCCAATAATCTTTGAGATTTTGATTCCGTCTGTTTTTATGCACATCTCTTATAAGAAGAAAAAAGTCCTTTCCCGAATTCGTTTGGGAAAGGACTTTTTTTCATGATAAAACTTCGGCTTTCGCAGGCCTGCGTTGCCGCGCAATGTTCTTCAAATTTTTGCACATGCCAAAAGCTGGCTAATTATGGCGAGTGCGTTTTTGTGCCCGACAGTGCATGGCAGCCATACATAGCTGAATATCCGTGATCTCCGAATTTTTGATTTTCAATCCAAATTCAAAAATTCAAAGGAGATCACGAAAATGACAAAAACATATCTGCGAGCGAAGATTTTCCAATTCCTAAAATGCCACTCAAAACAATGATTTTGCAGTCAGCCCTAATTGCTTCTTCAATTATTCCTATTTCGGCAGTGCGATTAACGAAAGGCGAGAGAACACTACTTGCACCATCTTGCGATAGTATTGTATCGGCAACGAGGCTTGCGGCTATAGATAAATCTGACTTATCGATCTTGTCATATTTATACTGTTGCAAAAGTTCGGGGAGATCTGTGTCGTCTAATACAAAAATCATGAACTTACACTTGCAGTCTAACATGCGAATGAACGCGGCATTCAGCTCAGCGTGTACCCAAGGTGATTTACTTGCCTTTTCACTCCAGAATAAAACATAATGCGTCGCATTTCTCAATCCATCATTTATCTTTTCTGGAATGCTCTCTCCATTTTCAATATCAACTGCATCATACCATGCATTGGCCTGTGTGAGCTTCTTCTGCACAAGGCCAACTAAGTCTTTATCACTGCTAGTATGCGACAAAAATGCTTTCATTTTCTCATCTCCTTATTCGAAAACTAATGTGTAAAATCGAAAAATAAGTGATGTAAAGTAATTTCGTTTTCGTCCGTAGATCTCTTATGCCGAGAAGCATACTGAGGATCTTTATACCGAAGTTCTCGGGATAAGTTACTGACTGGAGAAACAGTTGCAATTTCAACAATAAGCGCTGCAACAATTTCTGGGATTTTCCCGCTCAACACATATCCAATAATTGCAGACTCTGTTGATTGTGATCCATATCGTCCTGAAGTATAATTTTTGACACCTGTTTCAACATACCTTTTGATTTTATCCGTTTTACGGTTATATAGATTTTTGCATTCAGCACCAAAATAACTGTTCGACGTGTTCCAGTCACGAAAGCAGAAATCAATGGTAGGCTTATATCCACGCTTCTTTTGTAAAGTGGCATCCTGATACTGATGCACTGGCCCGATGGTATTTACTTTCAAAGTAGTAGCACGGTTTTCGCTGCTCCAGCGCTGTGATATTTTCCCATACCACTCTTGAGTAATAAAATCTTCGTGAGTATTCTCTGAGATAGGGATGCTCGCATCCGCAATCAGGTCATAATATCCCTGCCACAGAGTCAATAAAATTTCATTAACCCCAGAGGGGCAAAGCCTCTTTGCCAAATCGTCTGGGACCGATGACGATGCTGTTATACTTCTAATACTGCTCATTGTGCTACCTCCACGCCTTGGAGACATCTTCAAATATCTCATCTGCATCTCTGCAGGCGGCGGAATATGTCCAGTATTTGCGTTGGGACGGCTTAACGATATATATCCTATCCTGTTGGTAAATTCGGAGATTTCTCCTCACGAACACCATGTTCTGGCTATCAACCAGTGAACTGTCCAAGCTTGAGAGTATTTCGTTCAACCGTTCATCGCTCGTAATAACATTTAACCCGTTAACGCATTGCCGACCAAGACTTAAAACCAGCACAGACAGTGGGGCATTTCCAAAATATAAATCTCCAGATAAGCCTACACTGGATCCAAAGGTGTTGGTCAGCACTTCGTGTATGCAATGGTAATAAAGTCTGTAGGCATCAATGCTCGGCTGTTCAAAAGATACTGAATGCCGCTTGTTCTTAAAGTAGTCGTATACATAATCAATCACATCATCTATCTGATAGCTTTCATATTCTTTTAGTCGATACATATGACGCGCAAATTTTTCTGCCGTTTGCTTTTTCAATGGTGAGATTACCAATTCGTCAAATATGTCACATGATTCAGAAATTTCTTCATCGCTTGGCTTTGGAATTGGAGTTTGCCAGATATCTCCAGCCTCCAGCTCGTCTCTTTCTACTAGCCACTTTCTGTTTGTAAGGATGTGATAGTACGTAAACACCCTTGAGCCAATTATCACACTCAAGTATTTAAGCTTATTCATGTCACCGTGTACTCCTAAAAGACTGTGGTTAAACACAGCATCATAATCCAGCACCTCTGAAAGAAATGTCCCATTTTTATGGCTCTGTTTAATTATCAAGTGCGGGGCTGCAAAAATTTCTCTGGCATTTTTAACAATGCACTCAAAATCATCAAAATCAACTGTCTGAAGTTCATCGGATGAAACATAGTATGGTTTAAAAGATTTGGCTTCCACCAATGGAAGACCGTTGAAATCATAACATTGGTGTTTTCTGTTTCCTCTTTTGAATCCCTCGGCAGTTGTCATGCGATTCTCTTCAATAAATGTTGCCATAGGTGCAAAGGTACTTTGCATTTTTCCTATTAATTCAAGATCTCTAGGTGCTCCCCACATTGCAATCTTCCAGATTCTATCGTCATCAATCATGTCGCAGGGTATTCTACATATATCAGTAGGATCAATAGAAAACTTCCTGATATCTTCAATTGTGTAAATTGGTTTTGGCGTACAATAAACGATTGGCTGACTGATCTCTTCCTTTTTTGGAGTATAGATAATGGCAGCAGCGGGACCACTAGCGTGATCGAACAAGAATTTTCGATATACTGATAGATTAATAATCGCTAGGACGTTGTTATAGGAAAACAGATTGGCCCTAAACGTTCTACTTTTATCTGATCTATTAAAAAGCAATCCTTTGCTGGGCATAAGGAGACAAATAATTCCACTTTGTTTGCACAGCTCCGAGCACTTGATAGAAAATGCCTGCGCAATTTGCTTGTCACCTATGACACGGTTCGCTTTTTTCAAATATTCTTTCGTTTTTCTGGTAATATTACTCTGCCAAGGTGGATTGCCGATAATGACATCAAACTTTCTGTTATTGAAAGATTTATCCTCATCGAAAAAATCACTTGAAATTAAGTTGTTATCTAATAGACGTGGAAATGAAAGCTTATCCCAGATGCTTCGTGGATCGAGAAAATCACACATGGCTAAGCTAAGGCTAAACGAAGCAACCCGAATAGCTTCTTCATTAATATCTACGCCGAAAATGCTACTTTTCAAGAGAAGATTCAATTGATCACAGGTGATCGTATGGATATCATTTTGGGACATCCATCTGCAGACAAGCCTTCTGTATGCCTCAACCAAGAAAATACCCGAACCGCATGATGGATCAAAAAAGGACGTATCTTTATACTCGCCTTCCCACGGATACACTTCATCCATAACCAAGTTGACAAGATGGAGAGGCGTATAATACGTGCCCTTCTCATCATCTTCATCTGACAGGTGAAAAAATAGCTCATAGATACTGCTGATCAATTGAATGGGAATTATGTCAAAACTATAAAACGGCCATAACGCGAGCTGTTTGCTTTCTAATTCGCTATCACCTAGAATAAATGTGCGAAGCTCATCCAAGTCATTTTGAGTAATAATTTCGATTTCAACTTCCGAGACTTGCAATGTATCACCATTAAACTTCTCTTTAAGCGTTCTGAATAAGCTATACGTTGCCTCCTTACTGCTTAACACATCGGTATACTGTTTCGCCGAATCCAAAAAATTGGAATAAAAACCTTGAGGAAATACTGTTTTTCCGTTTGAATCTTTTCGTTCTTCCAGATACTTAATAAAAATCGACCGACTGAGCAAAGAGTGAACTACGCTCGTGATTGTTTCCTTACTCTTATCACACCTTTTGCTGATTTGATTGACAAGCGTCCGCCGCATGATTCTCAAATTTGACATCAATGTAGCATCCACACGGCCCTGAGCATCAAATCTAGTCATGCTTTGCCGCCAATATTCGCCACTTTCAAGCAATGAGCGATGATATTTCTGCAGTGCAAGCCGCTGCGCAGCCAATCCACCGGCCAGGCTTAATGTTTCAATTATTCCTGCGTTGGGGTCAAGATTTCCACCCTCAATGGTTCGAGGGGCCTCGTAGTTGTTATAAATCAAAATCTCGTCCGGAGTCACTACAAATAGCAGCGGGGCCTCTCCGAGATTCCACGAAAGACGATGTAATTCTGCAATTTCCTTTGCATCATATTTCTGGATTATCGAAAAATAGATAAGCGGAACTTTGGCAATGCCATTTGCGTCGCGAAGAAAATACACGGCATCAATTCCTATCTTTTTATGAACTTGTGTATAGAATAGTCTTTGAAAGGGGGTCATACTCCGCAAACTGTCTTCTGAAGCCAAACCAGTACTGCTATTTATATCAAGGCATTCAAATATGCCATTCAGTAATTCGCTCATATTTCTGCCTCCACATTAATTATTCCAAATATAAACACATGTTGTTTCGTCGATGCTTGGTAATGCAAATATAAAATCAAGATTGGAGTATTCTCTAATTCGATTCCTTGTGGCATTACTTCCTTGTATAATAAGTTTGTTCTCATGCAAGCTACAAACGCTATAGAAACAATTGTACGAGAAGCTAAGATGCTTTGCTGCAATTAGAGTACTTGCAGCTGGAAAAGCCGTAAGGTGCGCATATATGCGCCAAAAACTTCTCGTTTGTGGTGCTTCGACCCTTAACATTTTCAAACCAAGCTTTATGATAATCCGTATGAAATACTTAATCCAACGTACATAACCGCTGTATTGTGTTGCGGTGAGTGTATCGAAGTAATCGTCTTTATTGATGAACAGGTATTCAGAGAAATATAGCACGGGCAACGATTTGTTTATAATTTTTGCAGAACCGTGAATATCGGGACACGTCCAACCACCCCGTTATGCTTCTCAAATGGGTGTATCATTTCAAACTGATAGTGTGTCAGCACAGCTTGAATCAGGAGATCATCCTCGCTATCATGGAGATAAGCAGAAGTATTAGCCAATGATGGCAAGATGGTCTCAGGAGCCATTGGGTTATAGGCTTTTAAGTTTGATATTATAGGCTGTAAAGATGTTAAGGCGTCGCGGATACCTATTTGTTGCTCTGTATTATCACTATTAAAAGCGATGCCGAATATTTTGGCCGTAATCTTGAGCAAAGACTGTATACCAGCTGCTGCTTTATAAGCTGATAGTAAACTGTTTATAGGTTCTATATCACGCTTGCTGGGGGGCGTTTCTAATATACCACTAAAATCTGATGCGTCATAATCCATCATTCTGGAATGGGCGCATTCCCTTAAGGGTATTAATTCATAAAACGAGTTTTTATTTGGCACATATTGAAGCAAACCTTCTAATAATCCAAGGCTGTGATGTGGCTCGACCAAAAGCGCTTCAAGTTCGTCATCTATTTTGAAAAATATAGCACCCTTCAATGGATGAGGCGTAAAGATATAGTATGTGAAATTAAATTTTCAATTTTTCTCTGGTCGGTGTAATCTCCTGTATACGGATGCATCTCCATCTCTCAGTTGCTATTTTGTTTATTCTAATTATAGCAGGAAACCGTGAATAAAGGAAGCACTATTCCACAATTAATTGCGGAATAGTGCAACATAATAGTCGATTTGGTTTCCGTGACTTGGACAGCAGAATATTACGCAAAAGCATGCCATGGGTACGAATCCATCTATCAAAAACACAAATCTATCTTTTTCGTACCCGCTTGCCAAAAGAGACAAACAAGCTGAAACAAGCCTGTTTGTCTCTTTTTATCCCACAAATAATCAAAGAAATGCTGTTTTGGAGCGGATTTTCAAGGAAATCCGCTCCATTTTCATACCAAAAGAAAATCCCAAACAATCAGCGGAGGATATAAAGCACTAATACAGAGGTTTTGAATTTGCAATAATTCCACTAATATTTGTGTTTTATATTGAAAACGCACGCCGAAATCAGTATAATTAGAAAGGAACCAAAATTATGAAATTGTCATTAGTTGAATCGAGACTTTTTGGAAGAATCTGCTACGGTTACAGAAGGAACAAACAGGGACTTGTTGAAATTGTACCGGAGGAAGCGGAAGTTGTCAAAACTGTTTTTGGGCTTTACAGAGATGGAAGCAGCTTGGAAGGAATTCAGAACTATTTATTCAGTCAAGGAATACCTTCTCCCTCTGGGAAAGCACAATGGAGCAGAGATGTACTGAATAAGCTCCTGAACAACGGAAAGTACACAAAGGGCATCATCAATTTTGAAGAATACTGTGACGTGTACTTTTTGAAAGGTGAAAACTGCCGGAACCCCAATCAAGCGAAAGTGGTGAAAACATATGCCGAGAGCGACCAAAGAGGAATTAGAATGGGCATACGCCCTGACCAGAGAGAAGTTTCTGGTGCGTGTGAATAAGCTATCCCCTATCAGAGCAGCGGATTGGAACCGCTATTTGGATGTTATCTTTGAGTCGATATTAAAGGATGAGGCACCGATCTATGAGCCAAAGATGAACGCCTATCTCGAAGAAACAGTAGCCAAATATCTGCACCCGTCCGATGATTATATTTCTTTGACTGAAATTGCACGCAGGTTTGATCCCGAAAACCCCAGCTATTTAATTCAAAGCTGGCTGCGGAGCCGAAATACAGTGGAGTTCTTGGCAGCATGGGAACGAAACAATAATCCTCATTTTAATGAAGCAGCATTTCAAAAACTTGTGGTTGATGCCAAAACTCCGCAGTTTACTTTGACACCAAAGAAATGGATCGATATGACGAATGCGATTGGGATAACATCAAAACAAGGTAAAGGCGGCGGGACAATGGCACATCCATTTATTGCGTGTGACTTTGAGATGTGGAATAATTCCGAACTCAGATACGAAGTGCTGAAGTGTTTTGTAGCTTCCAACCTTGAAATTTGTGATGCAGATAATTGAGATTAAATAAGTAATAATGCAGTTAGTATGCTGATTATTTGGAAGTATATAAAACAAATATTTGCAACTATTACAATTTCTTGAGAAAAGAGGTAAACAAATATGGAGCAAGAAAAAATAACTGATATCATTTCTTCCTCTTCAGATGCCCTTACGACTGTAGATGGAATTATCACTTCAATTTACAAGTCGCATATGCGAAAATATGAAAGAGCCGATAGCTATTTAGAAACAGTGATTCTTGAAAAAGGATTTGCATCGGATAAGGATGTAGAAACAGCTGCTCGTTTATACGGAATTCCGATGCTGCACAAAAAATACAGAAACATAGCTAAAACACTAAACAAGGCAGACGCTCTTTGTAAAAAACGTATTCAAGAAACAAAAGAAAAAGTAACTGATGTAGATGACGACTGGCTCACATATTTTATGGAACGGGTAAGTATTGTTTCCGAAGAAAGTATCCAATCTATCTTTGCCTGTATTCTAACTCAGGAATGTTGTGAAAGCGGATCAATGCGAAAAGTAATGATTGACCGGTTAGCTCTTCTTGATAGAAAAAGCGCACGCTTGTTTTCAATCCTGTGTCAATTAACATATAGCGTTGAAGTTAATGACGGAAGGATTTACTATGTCCCTCTATATCTGAGAGACAACATTCTTGTGGAGCTCGTTAAGAACAAGGCAACATTATTTGCCGAGGATCAAGCAATTGAATACCAAAACATTCTTGCCGAAGGTTTGGATTCAGATTATCAACTGGAAGATCTCGAATCAGAACTCGACATGCTTCAAGAAATTGGACTAATTAATATATCTAAGGACGAGGATGAAGGAGATATATATAGTGCGAAATCTTCAACTTTTTGTTTTCGAGTAGGATCAGAAGAAGTGGGACGGTTATCTTTGTTTGACGAAGAACAAAAAGTCTATTTTGCATGTACTGGCAATATAACTTATACAAAAATGGGGCTTGAATTATATCAATCACTAAAAGCCGTATATCCTTCATATTCTGGGCTTCATGCACTGTTAAAAGCGTATATTTACTTGCAAGAAAACCGATAGAATTACACCTTAGATAGCTTACACTGTTGTTGCATAAATCGTGCGCCACAATGAGTCGTTATGGAAAAATAAGCAAAGTACATTTAATAGAGGGTCTTTGAAATGAGTAATAATAGAGATGATTTTTCAATTTCCACAAAAGCACTGCTTGCTAATAGGGTTGGTCTGAGATGCAGTAACCCCAATTGTAGAAAGCTCACTTGCGGGGCAAACGATGATCTATCAAAAATAACTAACATCGGGGTTGCTGCCCACATTTGTGCGACCGCAAAAGGTGGCCCTCGATATAACGAAAGCATGTCTGCTGAAGAGCGTAAAGCTCCTGATAACGGCATTTGGCTTTGTCAAAACTGTGCAAAGCTAATTGATTCTGATACCAAACGCTACACAATAGAATTACTCCGAGCATGGAAGCAAATAGCCGAAGAGTATGCGATGACTGAAGTTGCTACCAATACTGTTGGAATACTGTAGATGATGACGTCTCGTTGATTAAATTCTATGTTCAATGCTTTGATCGGCCCGCTTTTCAAGATGAAATCAGTCAAGAAGGCCGGATGGAGGACTTTGACAAAGCGATTGAAGATACTATCATCGCACTTAACACTGGAATTCTCAGAACTCGCGATGGTGTAATCATCAAACAATCAGAAGGAAAATCTACGATTAACAACCCTATGTGGAGGCAGAAACTCGATAGTATTGGAGATATGTTAGCTTCCATTAGAAGACGGCTGAAAATAGCGGAGGAAGAAAGTGCGTTTACAAAAACCAATAGTAGTGACAATGAAGTATTTTATTGTTTTCGCGACAGAGAACTTGAAGAGTGGTTCAATATTACAAGGGAAGAAATCCTAAAAGTGTTGTCATCGGTTTGCAGAGAGGCACGTATACGAGAATTGCATTTTATGAGAAGGAAATATTATCGAGGTTGGTAAGATTCGAGAGTTCGAATCCATCTATCAAAAACGCAAATCCATCTTTTTCGTACCCCATAGACAGAAAAAAGCACTTGTGTAGGCAAGTGCTTTTTTCAACGAAATCCACCCTTTCGGGTGGGTGAAATACCGCTTCGCGGTGTGATATACGCCTGCGGTGTGTGAAATCGCTGCGGCGGTGGGTGGATTTCATATCACTTTCTGCGAAGCAGAAAATATCACAAACGCGAGAGCGTTTCTTTCACATTTTGCGCCAGCAAAATATTTCACAAAGGCTATTCGCGTGCCCCATCTATAACAGCCTATTAACATAAATCCGCCCAAATCCTGCCAGTGATGACCGGCAGGATTTTTCTTTCTGGTTTGATTCGTGAATAGGAATTGCGAAAATGGTCGTACTTCGCTATAATAGAAAAGAGCGCATGCTTAAGCACGGGCGTCCTCCAGCACGCTCCATGCGCTTTCCGCAAGAAAGCGGGCGGCGGGGAGCAGAACGGAAGAGTCCGGACAGAACGCGGCGCTGTGCAGGCCCACCGGGCTGCCGACGCCGAGCAGGGCGCAGCAGATCGGGACCTCGCTTCCGTAGCAGGCGAAGTCCTCGGAGATCATCTGCGGCTCGATCTGCACGCAGCCGCTTTTGCCGAACACGGAGACGGCGGCGCGCTCCATTGCCGCTGCAAGCCCGGCATCGTTGCACAGGGCGGGCGTTCCGTCCGTCCAGCCGACTGCGGCGGTGCAGCCCCACGCGGCCGCGAAACCGGCCGTGAGGGCCTCCAGCCGCGCCTTTGCCTGTGCCCGCGTCCGTGCGGAGAACGTGCGGATCGTCCCGAGCAGGATACAGCGGTCCGGAATGACATTGTTGCAGGTCCCGGCCTGAATGCACGTCACGGCCGTGACGGCTGGCTCTGCCTGTGGCAGGTCGTTGGCGCGGAGCGTTGTGAGGGCCGAAGCCAGCGCAGCGCCCGCGGGGATGGGGTTGCAGGCCCGCTCCGGTGCGGAGCCGTGGCCGCCGCGCCCCGTGACGGTGATCTCAAAGCTGTCCACGGCGGAGAGGATCGCGCCGGACCGGATGCCGAGCTGCCCCTGCGCCAGACCGGGCCAGACGTGCAGCGCCAGCATGCCCGTCACCGGAACGCGGCGGAACAGCCCCTGCTCCAGCACCTGCATGGCGCCCGTTGCGGCCTCCTCGGCGGGCTGGAACAGGAACAGGACGTTCCCGGCCAGCTGCTCCCGCCGCGCTGCAAGCAGGCGGGCTGCGCCGAGCAGGGCGGCCATATGGATATCATGTCCGCAGGCGTGCATGACGCCGGGAACGCGGGAGGAAAATTCCGCTCCGGTGCGCTCCGTGATCGGCAGGGCGTCCAGATCGGCGCGCAGGCCGACGGTGGGGCCGGGCAGGGCGCCGCGCAGGAGCGCGGCAGTGCCGGTCGGCAGACCGAGCGGGACCGGCTCGAGGCAGAGAGCCTCCAGCTCCCGGCGGACGAGCCGGGTGGTCCGGTGCTCCTGCCACGAAAGCTCCGGGTCTTCGTGGAGCTGCGTGCGGAGCTTTTGCAGGTGCGCCTGCAGCGCCGTCTCCTCGGGCGGTGAAATGATGTATGACATGAATGATTCCTTTCCGCACACCGGCTGTGCCGGGTGCATGGGCGGAGTTTGATATTTTCAGGAAGGCGGCGCTTGAGATGAGCAACTACTATATTCTGACGAACCTGCTCTCGGACGATGAGCGCCGGGTGATCACCAGCATCGTCCGGCATATCGAGCTCGGTGGGAATAAGGTCGGCATTCAGCAGATCGCAAGCGAAAACTATGTTTCAACGGCTTTTATCATGAAGCTGTGCAAGCGGCTGGGCTTTGCGGGCTACAGCGAGCTTTATTACAATCTGGCACAGTCCAGCGGCGAGGGCCACCGCTCCAGCGATCCGGACCCGCTGTGCGGCCTTATCGACGGCTATACGCCGGAGCAGGCCGGGCAGTTCTGCAAAATGCTGATGCAGTACAAGGAACGCAAGATCTTCGTCGTCGGCGAGGGCTTTGCAGAAGAGGTCGCCAATTACATCGTCAAGCGGCTTGCCATCTGTGGCTTCATGGTGTTCAACCACGTCCACTTCTATGACTACATGCTCTTCCGCGAGGAGGCGAACCGCCAGATCACGAGCAACGTGGAGTCCTCACTCATCATCGCCATCTCGCAGAGCGGCGAAACGGAGGCCATCATCAACGACGTGCGCGAGGCGGAGAGCAAGGGCTTTTCCGCCATCTGCTTCACGCGCCGCTCGGATTCCAAGCTGGCGCGAATGTCGGACCTGACGTTCCTCGTCGACGCCTCCAACCAGACGCTCATCAGCGCCGTGCCGAACCAGTTTTTCGGCAAGGTCATCCTCGCGTTCGAGGAGCTGATGGGGCGGCTTTTCCGATAAGAAGATGCATATGTTTCATTTGAGCCGCTGCGGTGCGCCGCAGCGGCTCTTTGCGTCATTCCGTTGTGCGGGGACTGCGCTGCGAATTCGCCGGAGCATTCCGGGAACAGAAGGTCCTCTGCTGCGAGATTGCCACGTCGCTTCGCTCCTCGCAATGACAAATCTATGGCCTTTTCCGTGCGCTCAATAGGGCGCGTGGTTGTTTTCCGGTTCGCCGGTCTCGTGCAGGCGCGGGTAGTCTGCGACCGTGAGCACGCCGAGGGACTTTGCATAGGCGCTGACGGCTTCGTGATAGTGGCGGCCGGTCGACTTCCAGTCGATCTGTCCGGCAATGGCTCCGGTGTCATTGCCGCCGGAGGCCATATAGGCGCTGACCGTGACGCTGAGGCGCTCGTCCGGCGCAATGGGCGTACCGTCCAGCCGCGTGACAGAGAGAACCTTCTGCCCGCCGGGGCGGGTATGGTCCACTGCGGCGTGGAAGCCGGAGAAGGCGATGGCAGCATTATTGCCGAAGCGCTCCGGCTCATAGACGGCCTCGAGCAGGGCATGGAGCTGCGCGCCTGTGATGATCCCGGTGAACATTTCGTCGTCGAATGCGGCGCAGTAGAGCAGCTCCTCGCGCGTGATCTCACCCGGCAGCAGCTCGCCGCAGGCGCTGGTCGTGTTCATGTAGGACAGCTCCGTCTGCCCGCCGAAGCGCAGACAGTCGGCCAGAAAATCGCCGAGCTTCGACTCGTGCGCCAGCGTCATGCGCCAGCGCTCGTTCAGGGACCCGAGGGGCTCCCGGAAATACGGCTCGAACGGGTCGGTGACGGAGCGGATATACCGGGTGATCTCCGGATCGGCCTGTCCGTTCGGGTCCGTCTGCACGACGGCGCAGCTGCGGTCCAGAATGCGGTGCGATGCGGCGTCCAGTGTCAGGCGGACATGCGCAATGCTTGCCCCGCCGAACCCGGCCTTGACGACGCAGGCTCCGCTGCGGACCTGCGCGCAGTCGCCGGGGATGTGCCCGCCGATCCAGACGTCCGCAGCGGGCGAGGTGTCGATCAGCTCCGGCAGCTCACCCGTGAGCGTGCCGTCCGCCGCCTGATAAAACGGCATGTGCGTCAGCACGACGACGACGTCCGCGCCCGCGGCGCGCATTGCCGGGATATGGCGCGCGGCTGCTTCGGCGGCGGAGGTCATTTCAAACGGGGCAAACGCGCTTTTCTCCACCATGTAGGGCGTGTATTCCGTCGTGAGGCCGAGCACGCCGATGCGAATGCCGCAGCGCTCGAGCAGGACCCACGGCTTCGTGCCGGGGACGGGCGCACCATCCGCTTTCCGGCGCACATTGGCGCAGAGGACCGGAAAGGGGCAGGCGCTGATGCAGCCGTCCAGAAAGGCTGGGCCGCGGTCAAATTCATGGTTGCCGAGCGTCATGACGTCCGTTTTGCTGCGGATCATGGCGCCGACGAGTGGCAGGCCGGGCCAATAGTTCGTGCTGAAGGCATCGCCCGCATCCAGCAGGAGCGTTCCCGCCGGATTCTGCGCGCGCAGCCTTGCGATCTCGGCGGAAAAGGCCGGAAAGCCGATATCCTCGCGGGAGGGGCGGATGCGGCCGGAGAAATCGGCATGGCAGAGCAGGTCGAGGACGATCTCTCTCATGGCGCTCACCCCTTCAGGCCGCCGCGCGACACGCCGGTGACGATGCTCTTGCGGCAGAAGATGAACAGCAGGATCATCGGCACCACGACGATGGTCGAGGCGGCCATCAGGCGCTCATAGCGGATGCCGCTGGAGGTCATGAAGGCGTAAAGGCCGAACGGCAGCGTGCGGACCTCCTTGGTATTTGTGGCGATGACGGTCCACAGGAAGGAATTCCAGCATGCAATGGCGTCAAGCAGACCGATCGTCACGAGGGCCGGGCGGGACATGGGCACCATAACGCGCCAGAGGTAGCGCCAGTTGCTCGCGCCGTCGACGCGGGCGGAATAATAGAGGCTGTCCGGAATGGCAAGGAAGAAATTCCGGAGGATGTAGGTGTAGAAGATGCTGGAGGTAAACGGCAGGATCAGCGCGATGAGCGTGTCGTTGAGCCCGAGCTTCACGATGGTCGTGTAGTTCGTGATGATGAGCATCTCGAACGGGATCATCATCAGCGAAAGCAGCAGGGAGAACAGCAGATCACGCCCCGGGAATTTCAGCCGGGAGAAGGCGAAGGCCGCGAGGATGGTTGTGAACATGGTGCAGGCAACGCAGACGATGGTCACGAGCAGGGAGTTGCAGAAATAACGCAGGAACGGGGCCTTCTCAAAGGCGTAGACATAGTTTTCAAATACAAGCTCCTTCGGCCAGAACGTCGGGGGAGTTGTGTTGACCTCGGCGGCCGTTTTCAGCGAGGAGATGATCATCCAGAAGAACGGCAGCACCATGATGAGCGCGCCGATGATCAGAACGAGATAGGCAAAGGATTTTTTTGCAGTTTTCATGGCGGTACCTCAATAATTCTTCCACTTGCGCTGGATGAAGAGCTGCAGCATGGTGAAGATCAAAACGATGACGAACAGCACGACGGCGCTGGCCGCAGCCGGGCCGAGCTGCCACTGCTTGTAGAACATGTCGAACAGGTAATATACGACGGTATACAGCGAGTAGGCCGAGCCGGGATTGCCATTGAACAGCGGGAACAGCTCCGAGAAGACCTTCGAAGCCGAAATGACGTTCACGATCATCGTCAGGCCCAGCGTCGGGGCCAGCAGCGGCACGGTGATGCGGCGGAAAATGCGCCCGGAGGACGCACCGTCGATGCGCGCGGCCGTGTAATACTGCGGGTTGATGTTCTGGAAGCCGGAGAGCAGCAGAATGATCGTGAACGGCAGCATGCTCCAGATGCCGTAGATGATGAGGGCGGCAAGATTGTAGTGCGGGTCGTTCAGCCAGTTCACGGGGGAAACGCCGAACAGCGACAGCGCATAGTTGATCAGGCCGTAATCGTAGTTGAACATCCATTTCCACACGAGGCCGACCGCCGTGACGGACGTGACCATCGGCAGAAAGTAGCACGTCTGGAACAGGCCCTGCAGCTTTGTGCACGAGTTGAGCAGCGAGGCGAGGAACAGAGACAGCACCGTGACGATCGGCACGACAAACAGGACGTACAGTGCCGTGTTGCGCAGGCCGTTGAGGAAATTCGCGTCATGGAAGATCTCAGCATAGTTCCCAAGGCCGATGCCGGAGAATTCGCCGGTCATCAGGCTGTAGTCCTGCCGGAACGACAGCAGAATGACATTGATGAACGGATAGACGGTGAAGACCAGAAGACCGATGAGAAACGGGAGCAGGAACAGCCCCGGCTCCGCAAAGGTGCGGAAGGTCACGCGCTCGCCGTCTGCGCGCGTGCGCAGCTTGCGGCGGCTCATAAGTACCGCACCCCCGTCTTGGCATCAAACAGGAACACGCCGCGCTTTTTCAGGCCGACGGCCAGCTCCGTGCCGGGCAGAATTTCCAGCTCGGCCGGGACAAGACCGCGAAGCTCGGCGGGGCCGGCCTGCAGGCGGACGAGCTCGTCCTTGCCGAGGGAATAGCGCTCCAGCACAGTCGTGCGGAAGGCGGGCGTATCACCCTGCGGCAGGATGCTTTCGGCGCGGACGGCCAGAACGATCTCCTGCCCCTCTGCAAGACCATCCGGCAGCGCCAGCGCAGCGGGGATGCCGCCGTCCAGCACAAGGCGGCCGTTCTGCACAACGCCGTGCAGCTGGTTGATGGGAGGCGTGCCGAGGAAGTCTGCGGCAAAGAGGTTGACCGGGTTTTCATACAGACCGCGGGCGGTGTCCTCCTGCTGGAGCACGCCGTCACGCAGCAGAACGACGCGGTCGGCGATGCTGCTGGCCTCCTCCTGATCGTGCGTGACAAAGACGGTCGTGATGCCGGCCTCACGCTGGATGCGGCGGATCTCCTCGCGCATCTCCACGCGGAGCTTGGCGTCGAGGTTGGACAGCGGCTCGTCGAGCAGCAGCACGTCCGGCCGTTTGGACAGGGCGCGCGCAATGGCGACGCGCTGCTGCTGGCCGCCGGAGAGCTCCGCGGGCTTGCGCTTGAGATACGGAGTGATGTGCACCATCTCCGCCAGCTCCTCGGCGCGGCGGATGCGCTCCTTCTTGGGGATGCGCTGAATTTCCATCGGGAAGCAGATGTTCTGCAGGACCGTCATGTGGGGATAGAGCGCGTAGTTCTGGAAGACAAGGCCGATGCCGCGCTTCTCCGGCGGCAGGCTCGTCACGTCGCGGTCGTCAAAGAAAATGCTGCCGCCGCTCACGGGGAGAATGCCGGAGATCATATTCAGCGTTGTGGTCTTGCCGCAGCCGCTCGGACCGAGCAGGGCGATGAGCTTGCCGCTTTCCAGTGTGATGGAAAGGTCGTTTACGGCAATGGTGTCGCCGAAACGCTTCGTCAGATGTTCGAGTTTGATCTGCATGTCCGTATCACCTCAATATTTCGAAAATGGGTGCGCCGTCGACATCGGGCATCGTCAGCCCGAGCATGGCGGCCATGGTGGGCGCTTCGTCGACCATGGAGCGGCTGCCGTGCACCGTGCCGGGCCGCACATCCGGTCCGGCGGCGAAGAATGTTGTGACCTCCTCGCGGGCCGGGCTGCCGCCGTGAGTCGCCACGCCGGTCTTCTTGTCGCCCGGCTGACAGCTGCGCCAGAGCGTGTCGCCGGCCGGGTATTCGCCGAACGCAATGGGAAGGCTGCTCTCCACGACAAAGTCGAACGGGCCGGACAGGCCGTAGCGCGCCTGCGCCTCGGCGGCATCGAGCACCATGCTGAGCTGTACGTCCGGGTCATGGCGCAGAGCCTCAAGCGCCTCGCGCACGCGGGCCATCAGCGCGGCATCGTCCGGGTCGCGTACCTCAATGAGGGCGGCGAGACCGGTGGAGTGGCAGACGGCGTCGAACGAGGCGATCTTTCCGTCCGCATCGACGGTCAGAAGGCCGAGACGGCGGAAGTAGACGTTCATCAGGAAGGCATCGCGGATATCGGTCTGGCCGTGGTCGCCGAGGACGACGAGATTCGTCTCGTCCAGCGTGCCCTTGCGGCGCAGGCATTCCAGAATAGCGCCGAGCTGCTCATCGTGCATGCGCAGCTGCGTCTCGGCCTGCTCACTTTCCACGCCGTAGGTGTGCCGGGCGGAGTCGAGGTCGCACAGCTTGATGAGCATGATGTCCGGCTGCGGGCCGTCCTCCAGGATGTCGAGCGCCAGCGCCATGGTGAACAGGTCAAGGCTGCGGGTCGGCCCCATCAGATAGCGGCCGTGTTTATAGAAGTAACGGTCCATCAGGTTTGCAGTGGCCGTGTGCTCCAGCCATTTCTGCGGCTGGTAGCCCTGGTAGCTGTATGGAACGATCATCGGCATATTCATGGTATAGTCCGCGCCGCCGGAAACGGGCCAGCTCAGAGAGCAGGTCGTCAGGCCGTTTTCGCGGGCAAGGTCCAGCAGCGTTTTGCCGCGGACGTCCGATTTCATGCAGTACCACGGCGCGTCAAGATGGCCGCCGCGGGTCATTTTTTCATTGTGCACGATCCCGTGCCGCCCGGCGTAGGTGCCGGTCAGGATCGAGGTATGGCAGGTGTAGGTCAGGGCCGGGAGCACCGGCTCGATCTTTTCGACGAGCGCACCGCGCTCCAGAATCTGCGCGAAGTGCGGCATGCGGCGCATGCGCGCGACGTCGGAGGCACAGAGGGCATCGATACAGAATACAAGGACTTTCGACATAGGTTCTCCTTCCTGTTGGAACGGCGGCGGGTGTGGGCCCGGCCGGAATGCGCTGGTCTGCGTACAGGCGGACGTCCGCCGGGACGTCCGCCTGTTGGAATGGGCGGTATTTACTTTGCGAGAGCTTCGCGGCAGGCTGCCTCAAAGGCCGCATAGGCGGTGTCGGCGTCGCTGACATTGAGGGCAACGCTCTGGACCATCTTGTCGATCTCGGTGCGCATGGCCGCTGCGCCGGGAACGCTGGCGAGCATGCCGATGTCGTCGGCTTCCTCGGTCAGGGCCTTGACGGCGATGTTCGTCTCGGCGAACTGCTGGAACTCGGCGCTCTCGCGGGCTTCCTTATAGATGGGGACGGTGCCGAAGGCCTCGGCCCACTGCACGATGTTCTCGGTGGACGTGAGGAACTTCAGGAACATATAGGCGCCGCGGGCGTGATCCTCATCGGTGCTGAGGCAGGCAAAGTTGTTGCCCCAGGAGGAGATGTAGCGGACGGGGCCTTCCTGCGGGATGGGCACGCAGCCGATCTCGAAGGCATCGTTTACGGCCAGCTCAACATAGCTGACACCGGCGCTCGAGCCGATGTAGGAGGCGACGGCCTGGCTGCCGAACGGGCCGGAGAAGAAGACGTCCTCGCCGACAAGGCGGAAGTCGCCGGACTTCACAAGGTCTGCAAACCAGTTGAGCTTTTCCTTGGCGATGGTCTCGTCGATGGCATAGTTGCCGTCCTCGTCGATGTAGCCGCTGCCGGCCTGCATGATGAGGCACTGATAGGTGTCCACGAGGGAGTCGGTGCCGAAGCCGGGGATGCCTTCCTTCTCGTGAATGATTTTACTGCATTCTGCGAGCTCTGTCCAGGTCTTCGGGGCCTCGAGGCCATATTTGTCGAACATGGTCTTGTTGTAGAACAGGACCTCGCCCGCCGTGGTGCACGGGAAAACATAGATGCCGTCGCCCCACTGGGTGATCTCGCTGTACTGACCGGCGGGAACGTTATCCTGGAAGTTCGGGATGCCGATCTCCGGGTCGTTGATGTAAACGGACAGGTCGACAAGGCGGCCCTCGTTCAGATAGTTGACGGCGTCAGACGGATACATGTTCACAAGGTCAGGGCCGGTGCCGTTGCGGACCGCCTGCATGGTCTTGCTGTCGATCTCGCTGTACGGCTGCTGCTCGGCGACGAGCTCGTACTCGTCCTGCGAGGCATTGAAGGCGGCTGCAAGCTCGAGGAACTTCTCTTCGTGCTGGTCGGTGTAGGCGTGCCAGTAGACGATCTTCGTTTTCTCGGTCTTTGCGGGCTTCGTGTCTTCGGTGGTCTTGCTGTCATCGGTGGTCTGCGAGGCTCCGGTACTGGCGCCCGAAGCGTCCGTCTTTCCTGCGCTGCATGCCGCGAACAGGCTCGCGACCATGACCAGAGCAAGCAGAAGGGCAAGAATGCGTGCTTTCATGTGTTTTCTCCTCCATTGTCTCGTGTTTTTATCGGAACGTCGGATGACGCTCACTGCTCAGGAAATGGTGTCCAGAAATGCGGCAAGCTCCGCAAGCGTGTGGACGCACCAGGTATATTCCGGCTCGTGGATGCCCGGATAGGGGTCGATCCAGAGCGTCTGCCCGCCGATGGCGGAAATGGGCATCAGATCGTTGAAGGCGTGGTCGCCGATGCTGATCAGGGCTTCGGGCCGCGCCAGCAGCGCGGGATCGAGGGCCTGCAGGCTCGCGATCATGCCGTAGGGCTTGTTCGCACTGCTGCAGATCTCGCGGAACGCTCCGGCAAAGCCGAGCTGCCGCAGGAACTCCCGCACGGTCTCTTCGTAGGAATTGCTCAGCAGAACGACACGGCAGCGCTGCTCCAGCCGCATGATGGCCTCATAAAGCCCGCGGTCGCCGTGCATCCCGGCCCGCTCCATCTGCAGGCGGGTCAGGCGATAGACCTCATTGGCGCGGTCGCCGTCCAGACAGCCGAGCGCATCGCCAAGGTAGGCCAGAACGGCCCACGCGTCGCCGAGATAGACCACATCGTCCGCGTGCAGCGCCTCGGCATAGGTCATACCGGGCAGCACCCGCTTCCGCAGGGCCTGCACGAGCTCCGGCACGGTGGCGGCCTCTGCATGTCCGCGGCGGTAGAAACGGTTCATGTCCAGCTCACGCCCGGCGAAGATCGCCTCTGCCAGCCGGACAAGGTCCGCCTCCAGCGGCTCGGCCCACGTCCCGGCAACAAGCGTCCGCAGATAGCCGCGGTGAAAGACGCTGTTCTGATAAATGGTTCCGTCGAGATCGAAGATGACGATCCGGTTTTGCATGGCGGGCCTCCCTTTGTGCGGCGGTTGGCAGGCTCGTGCGGATGATCCGGACCGCGCCCCTGCTGCCGTAACTTGATTATATCACAGGTTTGGCCGAAAAATTTTTTCGTTTGCGTGAAAATATGTCTTTTCGTCAGAAAAGCTCGGAAAAACATGAAAAAATGACGATTTTACATGAAATTTATGCGGATTTAACACGAAGCCGGCTGGAATGAAAAAGAAAAGCACTTGTCAGAAGCACGCCGTGCCGTTATACTGGAAATAGAAACTAGGTGCGCACCGCGCACGAAAGGAGAACAACGATGCTGCTGATCCGCAACGCAAATATCAAGACCATGGCCGGGCCGGACCTGAAAAACGGCTGCCTGCTCCTCGAAAACGGGAAAATCGCCGCCGTCGGCCAGACGGTCGACGCGCCGGAGGGCGTTGAGACTCTCGATGCGCAGGGCCGCCTGCTCACGCCCGGCTGCGTCGAGGCGCACTGCCATATCGGCCTCGACAACGAGGGCATGCGCTGGGAGGGCATGGATTATAATGAGATCGTCGAGCCGCTGACGCCGCAGCTGCGCGCCATCGACTCCATCAATCCGCAGGACGAGGCCTTCGGGCTGGCCCTGCGCGGCGGCGTGACAACGGCCTGCACCGGACCCGGCAGCGCAAACGTCGTCGGCGGCACGTTCGCCATCGTAAAGCTGGCCGGAAAGCGCGTCGACCGGATGATCCTGCGCGCGCCCGCCGCGATGAAGTGCGCCTTCGGCGAGAATCCCAAGGGCTGCTACGGCCACGACAAGCGCCAGAGCCCCATGACGCGCATGGCGGTCGCCGCCCTGCTGCGCGAGCTGCTGCTGCGCACGCTCCGCTACCGCGACGACAAGGCGGCGGGCAAGAATCCGGCTTTCGACATGAAGCTCGAGGCCATGCTGCCCGTGGTCAACGGCGAGATCCCGCTCAAGTGCCACGCCCACCGCGCGGATGATATCCTGACGGCCGTGCGCATCGCGCGCGAGTTCGGCCTGAAGCTCACGCTGGACCACTGCACGGACGGCGAGCTGATCGCCGATGAGCTGGCAAAGGAGCAGGTCCCGGTCTTCGTCGGACCGTCGCTCGGCGGCAAGACGAAGGTCGAGCTGCGCAACAAGAGCTTCACAACGGCGGGCACGCTGTACCGCGCGGGCCTGACGGTCAGCATCATCACGGATGCGCCGGTCATTCCGCTGCAGTATCTGCCGCTGGCGGCCGGACTGGCGGCTTCGGCCGGTCTGCCGATGGAGGAGGCGTGGCACGCCATCACCATCAACCCGGCCCGCAGCCTCGGCATCGATGCGCGTGTCGGCAGTCTTGAGCCGGGCAAGGATGCGGACCTCGTCCTCTGGACGGCGGACCCGCTTACGACGATCGGCGGCGAGGCGTGGATGACGTTCGTGAACGGCGAGGTCGTGTACCGCGCGGAGTAAGAGAATATAAATCGTAAAAAATCCAGCCAAGGTGGGATCACTCCCAACCCTGGCTGGATCATTTTTATGCGTTCAGGGCCGTATCCCTGCGCTTACTTCAGCGCAGCCAGACGGGCCGTGATGGCGGCAAACTGGGCGCGCGTCGCGCTCTCACGCGGGGCGAGCTCGTTGTTGCCCATGCCGAGGATGATGCCGTTGCCGACAGCCCAAGTCATGGGCTCAGTGGCATAGCTCTGCACGCTGGAGGCATCGGTGAAGCTGCTCAGGTCGCCGGTCGTCGTCGTGTCCATGTTCTGGGAGGCGGCGAAGCGATAGAGCATCGTGACCATTTCCTCGCGGGTGACGTCGTCATCCGGACGGAACAGGCCCTTGTCATCGCCGATGACAACCTTGGCCTCCTGTGCCCATGCGACGGCGTCAGCATACCAGTCATCCTTGAGGTCGGGGAAGGTGCTCGTGCCGGTGACGGCCGGGCTGCCCGCCTGACGGTACAGGACGGTGGCGACCATGGCGCGGCTCAGCGCAGCTTCCGGACGGAACGTGCCATCGCCGAAGCCGACGAACAGGCCGTTGACCAGAGCGAAGTGGACGCTCTCGGCGTACCAGGCGTTTGCATCGAGGTCGGTGTACTGCTCGCAGGGATCCTCTTCCACAAGCTCGACCTTCACGCAGCGCTCGGTCAGGTCCAGCGGCAGCTTGCCGTTGTTGGCCTTGCCGATGGCGCGCAGAGCTTCGATGGCGCTGATGTTGTCAACGGGAGCCTCGTTCACGTTCTGCACGGGAGTCTTGTTCTCAAAGACGGAGCCGGGCAGGGTGGCGCAGTACTCGTTGACGGCAACGCGGTAGGTCTTCGTGTTGTCCTTGATGTCGACGACGGTGCCGTCATCGAGCACGATGGACACGACGGTGCGGGCACCGCGGACCGGTCGGCCGTTTTCATCCTTGCCGTCCGGCTCTGCCGTGTACTTTACGACCATGCCGGAGAACTGATCGCCGTAATTGCTGTTCTTGAAGGAATTCTCAACGGTAGCGGCAAGCTCCGCGCCGGTGAGGTCATAGGTGTAGAGGCGGTTGCCGAACGGGGTGATGGCGTAGATATCGCCGACGGTGACGGTGCGGGTCGTCTCGCCCTCGTTGGCCAGAAGGTCGCAGCGGATGCCGCCGCTGTTCGTGAAGGCGACGACGGTGTTGAGTTCCTTCGTAGCCTCGAGCATCAGGCCGGCCAGCCAGTTGCCCGCGATGGTGCTGCTGCTGTTGCCGATGGGTGCACGGCGGGTGATGCTCTGGTCTGCAACGCCGAGGACCTCGGACATGTCGTCTTTCACCGCATCCCAGGAGGCATGGCTGATGGCGAGAACGGTCGGGTCGAGCTTCGTATTGCCCTCGGTGTCAAAGAGGTTCTGGGTGTTGTCGCGGCCGGTGGTGTTCACATAGCTCGGGTTCACGACCGTGACTTCCTTCGTCTCGGTGTTGAACTGGATCTTGGCGTTGGCATAGCCCTTCGCCTGGCAGTTGCCCTGGATGTAGGCCACGCCGTTGTCGGCGACGCCGTAGGAAACGCTGTGGGAGTGGCCGCCGACGACGAGGTCGACAAGTTCGGAGTTGACGCTGTTTGCAAGGCCGCGCGGGCTGGCGTGCGCCACAACGACGACGACGTCAGGGTTCTCGGCTGCAACGATGGACTCGATCTTCGCATTGAGCTTCTCAATGCTCGGGTCGATGTCATACGGGGCGATCTTGGCGGTCATGATATCCATGGAGTAGTCGGGGATGTAGCCGACAAGTGCGACCTTCACACCGGCCTTGTCAACGATGACATAGTCCTTGACAAAGGAGGCGCGGTTCGTCGTACCTGCATCATAGAGATTATAGGCCAGAACGGGGATATTGCTGTCGCCCTTGAACTCACCGATCTCATAGGCGGGCATGGTGCCGTCCTCATCGGCGGCATAGGCCTTGACGTCCCAGTCGAACTCGTGGTTGCCGAGCGAGACTGCGTCATAGCCCATGGCGTCGAAGGCGGCGCGCAGAGCGTTGCCGTAGGTCAGGTTCGAAACGGGAGTGCCCTGATAGATGTCGCCGCCGTCAAGCAGGAGAACGGCATCGTTTTCGGCATTGGCACGGGCCTCGTTCACGACATTGGCGATGTAGGCCATGCGGTACTGGAACGTGGACTCGTTGCCGGAGGATGTGTCGACAAGGTAGCCGTGCACGTCGGTGGTCTCAAAGACCTCGATGGTCTTCACGGGATTTGCTTCTGCGTGGACGGCCCATTTCGTTTCACGGCCCGGGGTGATGTCCTTGCCCTCGGCGGTCATTTCCTTGATGTATTCGCCAATGATGAGGGGCACGGAGCCGCCGACGTTGTTGAAGCGCTCGGAGATGGTGGCATCCCACAGAACCTCGTCGCTGCTGGAGGTGATGCCGGTGGAGGCAAACCAGCCGTAGGCGTCGGAGTCCTTCGTCGCGCTCAGACGGTAGGAGCTGAGGCAGGCGTAGATCGTGTCGTCATCCTTCACGGCCGTGCCGTCCGCGTAGGTGATGTTCTGCACGCGCTGGTTGTCGGGATTGCCGACATAGACGTCGTAGTTCACGCCGTAGAACGTGTCGCAGCCGAAACCGCCGCCGCCAAGCTGACCGTTGTCTTTGACACGGTAGTTCTGTGCCGTGTGCTGCATCCAGCTCTTGAGCTGGGCGCCGGTCATCCGGATCATGTAGAGGGTGTTGTTGTCGTACTGATACAGGGAGTAGCAGTCGCGCAGGCTGATGTCGCCGGAGGTTGCGCCGTCGGCCAGCAGGGAGCTGACGCTCCAGCCGCGCTTTGCGACCGGCGTCGTCATGGAGATGACGTGCTCCTTCGTCGGGTCGATGTTGTTGTCGGTGCAGGCGGCCCAGATCTGTGCCTTGTGGACGAGATCATAGGAATCGCTCTGCGTGAGGTAGTAGTTGGAGATGGTGTCCCATGTGCCGGAGACCGTGCCGATCTTCTTGTTGACGAAGGCATCGGAGCGCTCGAAGAGCGGAGTGATGAGGTCCTTCAGACCGTCGTAGTTGGGGTCGCCGGACTTGAAATCCGGGCTGGGGACGCGGATGTCCCTGCCGTTCTCGTCCTTGCCGAGGGCAGAGTTCAGAGGATGCATGGTGGACTCGGCTGCGGTAACGGTGACCTTGCCGTCGGCGCCCTTCGTGAGGGTGAGGACGGTCTCGCCGAGGGTGGAGCCGCCGCCGTTCATAACGAGGACGTTCTCGCCGTTCTTGTTCTGCAGGGTAACGGCGTTTCTCTGATGGTTGTGGCCGGTCAGCAGCATGTCAACGCCGGTGGTATGCGTTGCAAAGTAGCCGCCTTGGTTCTCCTGATTGTAGATGTCAGGATTGCCCTCGCCGCTGTGCATGGCGACGATGATGTAGTCGCACTTCTCCTGCATTTCCTTGCCGTAGTAGTTTTCCCACTCATAGACATAGGACTTTTCGGTGTTGTCGGGATGGCCGAACGTGCAGCCCTCATAGTGGCTGGCGACGTCCCAGTTCGCGTTGTTCATGTTCTCGAAGCCCAGCAGACCGATGGTGAAGGTCGTGCCGTCCTCGAACTTGTAGGTGAAGGTCTTGTACGGGGAGAACACGGATTCGTTCGTCTCCGTCTCCACGACGTTCGAGCAGATGACGTCGACGGGCTGACCGGCGACGGCCTTGTCCGTGGAGGTCAGCAGATTGTAGTAGTTCCACTGAATCTGCGGCGCATAGTTGAACTCGTGGTTGCCCAGCACAAAGGCATCATAGCCAATGTAGCGCAGCGCAGTCGCCATGGGGCTGTTTTCGCCGCCCTCCTGGAGAATGTTGTAGCTGCTCAGCGCGCTTCCCTGCAGAATGTCGCCAACATCGATAAGAATGCTGTCGTCCACGGCGGCGCGGCGCTCTGCGACGAGCTTCGCCGCCTGCAGGAAGTTGTTGCTCAGGGCACTGTTCTTGTAGGAGTCCCAGTCGTATGCACGGCCGTGCATATCGGTGGTCGTCAGGATGCTGACGGTGATCGAATCGGACTTCGCCTCGAAGACGTCATCCGCGACCGGGGCATTCGTGTGGCCTTCGGCTGCGTAGGACGCGTAGACCGAGGTCAGCTTGGTCTCTGCCGCGCCTGCCGGGATGACTGCCACGGAAAGAACGAGGCAGACCACGAGCAGAAGCGAGAGAAGACGCTTTGCAATGTGTTTCATTTCAAGACTCCTTTGTTTGTAGTTGCAGCTGCGCTGCACGTTTTGGAAATCGTGACAAAAATCCACCATTCATCACAGGTTCCGTCGGCAATATTCTAACACTTTGTAAAGAAATTGTAAAGGAAGCGGGGAGACCTGAGGGAAAAATTGGGAGAACTGACAAGGAAGTCTTGTTACGGGAAGCTGATTTTCTCTTTGTGAAAAACAGCAAAAACTGCGCAAAGCGCCGCTGTCGCAACGTTTTCCTGCATTTTTTGCAGCAAAGGGAGCCACAGCGTGTCCGGCGGGATTTTGACAGAAAAAACAGGAAAATTCTGGACAATATGCTGCATATGCAATATAAAAAACGTGCTGTCCTGCTAAGGACAGCACGAAAAACGCTTTTCGGCATTTTGACCATATGTATAAAACTCTACATGGAATCGCTGCGAAAACGGGCACGATTCAGCCCAGCGCGACGTCCAGAATCATCATCACACTGAAGCCGACGGCGAAAAAGATCGTGCCGATGTTCGAATGCTTGCCCTCGGACATCTCGGGGATCAGCTCCTCCACGACGACATAGAGCATCGCGCCTGCCGCAAAGCTCAGAAAATACGGCAGGGCAGGGGCGACGAAGCGCGCCGCCAGCACGGTCAGCACCGCGCCGACCGGCTCGACGATGCCGGAGAGCACGCCGCCCGCGAAGGCGCGTATGCGGCTGTGTCCCTCCGCGCGCAGCGGCAGAGAGATGATGGCGCCCTCCGGAAAATTCTGGATGGCGATGCCGAGCGAGAGCGCCAGCGCCCCGGCGGCGGAGATCTGGGCCGTTCCGGTCAGATATCCGGCGTAGACGACGCCGACGGCCATGCCCTCCGGGATGTTGTGCAGCGTCACGGCGAGGATCATCATGGTCGTCCGCTGCAGCTGCGTGCGCGGGCCCTCGGCCTGACCGGCGTTGCGGTGCAGGTGGGGGATGACGCGGTCGAGCAGCAGCAGGAAGGCCACGCCGATCCAGAAGCCGACGGCGGCGGGCAGGAACGAAAGACGGCCGAGCGCGGCAGACTGCTCGATGGCCGGGATGAGCAGGCTCCAGACGGAGGCCGCGACCATCACACCGGCGGCAAAGCCGGTCAGGGCGCGCTGCAGCCGGTCGCCGAGCGCTCTGCGAAGGAAGAACACGCAGGCCGCGCCGAGCGTGGTGCCGAGAAACGGGATGAGGATCCCATAGAATGTTGTCATAGGCGCCTCCTATTGTGGTTAGTATATACTAACCACATGGTAGCATAAATCGCTGCAGGATGCAAGCCGGAAATCTCAAAAAAATGCCCGCCGCATCCGCGGCGGGCTGGCTCGAATCAGATCGTGCCGGTGATCTGCAGGGTGACCGTGCCGGGGCGGACTGTCCAAACGCCGGTCTCGGGGTCCTGCACGGTCGAAGCGGCCGGGACAGTGATCGCGGCGGGCACGGTCCGGAACAGACCGGTCGCCGTGTCGTAGGTGTAGTTGGCCGGAAGCCAGGTGTCGCCGTTATAGGTGACGGCGATGCCGCGCAGGATCGGATCGAAGCGGTCGGTGACGGTAATGCCCGCGGCTGCGTCGGCCGCAGCGCCGCCGTAGTTTTCGATCGTGAACGTGTAGGTGAGCGTGCCGCTGTCGCTGACGCGGACCGGCTCAAGGGCCTTGACGATGCGAAGCTCTGCCGCTGCCGCCGCCGGGAGCGTCTCCGTCGCCGTGACGGCATCCGTCAGCCCGCCGCCGGTGACGGTCACGGTGTTCTCGATCGTGCCCTCTGCCGAGGGATCGGCAAAGGCATTGACGCGGGCCGTATAGGCCAGCGTGGTAACGCCGCCTGCGGGAACGCTGATTCCGTCGATGCGGATGCCGTTTGCCAGTACCGTGACGGCCGGGGCCGTCTGCAGCACACCGTTCATGAAATAGCGGAGCGTCCCTGCCTGATACGTCAGCGGCGTGAGCTGCACCGTGCCGCCCGTGGCAGGAAAGTCCGTCGTGCCGAGCGTGTCGGTCACGGTCAGCCCGGTCAGCGCCGCCGCACCGGTGCTGCGCAGCTGGACGACATAGGTCACAAGGTCGCCGGTGCGGTAGCTCTCTGCGGCTGCCGTTTTCGAGGCGGTCAGGACCTGCACGAGCTCGCCCGTGACGATGTTGGAGTTGACGGTGCCGCCGTTGTAGGTCAGCGTGGCCTGATTCGTAAAGGATGCCATAGTATTTCTTCTTTCCGGAGAGCACATCGCCCTCCTTCGACAGCATATGCCGAAGGGGGGGCGATCGGGAACCCGGCTCAGCGCCGCAGCCAGCCTGCGGGCAGCTCCGTGAGCGGGGCCGGAAACGAGACGCGCGCGCCGATTTCGGCAAAGCGCGCTGCCAGCGGCGCGGGGATGCGGCCGTCGGGATCCGGGCTGAGGTTCAGCATGAAATTGGCGTGGCTGGCGAAGCACTGGCGCATGAGGCCGAGCGCCCAGTCGGCGCTCTTTGGCTCTTTTTCGTCGTCGCGGTAGAACCACGTCCGCGTCAGCTTCTGGCACAGTGCGCCGGGACCGGCAAAGCCGGGCGTCAGCTCCTGCCCGGCGCCGTTTTCGAAGAAGACGACGTCCGTGCCGGAGATGCCCTCCGTGCAGCCGATATTCATGAGCAGGCAGTTCGGCTGCAGGCGCTTGACGAGGGCATCGACTTCCTCGAACGGCAGCTCGCGGTAGGACGGGCCGCCCCACGGGGCGTTCCAGCCGTCTATAATAAAATAAGGTATCTCGCCGTAGTTCGTCAGCAGCTCCGTGATCTGCCCGAGCACGAGCTCGCGCTGCGCAGGGGGAAAGGAGCGCCGCCCGATCCCGGCCGTCAGGTCGAGCACGGAGAAGTACAGGCCCGCCTGCAGACCGGCTGCGCGGAAGGCCCGCAGGAATTCCGCGACGATGTCCGTCCGGACCGTGGCCTGCGCGACGCTGTGGTTCCCAAATTCGGACGGCCAGAGTGCGAAGCCCTCGTGGTGCTTTGCCGTCAGGACGGCAAAGCGGCAGCCTGCGCTTTTGGCGATCTGCGCCCAGCGATCGCAGTCCGGCGCGCGGGGCGCCCAGTCAGATTCGGGAAAAGGATAGCGGCGCGGCTCCCCGCCGTTTTCCAGATCGAATTCCCAGTCGATGATGTCGGGATTTGCATGGAACTGCACGGCGGCACTGTTCCAGTGGATAAACGTGCCGAGCCGGAGGTTGATGAAGTCGCGCTGAAGCGCACAGAGATGGTCCATTCGCGGGCCCGCCTTTCCGATTTTCTATGGGATGATTATACGGGCAAAGCAGGCGTTCGTCAAGCCTCTGCGCGGCGCTGCGCGAAACGGCGCTGCAGAATGTGCATGTCGTGGAAATAGATGGGGACAAGGAAGCAGTCGGCCAGCAGCCATGCGGCGGGGTTTGCAAGGCAGATGGCGGTGTAGCCGATCCAGCGCACGACGGCAAAGCCGACAAAGCAGCGGGCGATCGTCTCAAACACCCCTGCAAACACGGCCTGCTGCGTGAAGCCGACGCCCTGAATGAGGAATCGGAGCACGTTGACAAGCGTCAGCAGGAAATAGCAGCTGGCGTTCCACACCAGAAACTGCTGCGCCAGCAGACCGATCTGGTCCCGGACGGCGGCGCTCTCCGCAGAGTCGAGGAACAGCAGCGACAGCTTGCCGCCGAAGAGGGCAAGAACGCCGAGGCCGAGGGCGGAATAGGCGAACATCAGCAGCACGCAGGCGCGCACGCCGCGGTGAATGCGGTCGAGCTTCATTGCGCCGTAGTTCTGCCCGCCGTAGACGGCCATGGTCGTGCCTGCGGCGTCGAACGGACAGGTGAAGAGCTGGCTGACCTTGTTTGCTGCGGTGACGGCTGCGATGGAGACCGCGCCGAGGCCATTCACGGCCGTCTGCACGACGATGGTGCCGATGGCGGTGACGGAATACTGCAGGCCCATCGGCACGCCGATGGCAAACAGCCGCGTGATATGTGTGCGGCTCGGCCGCAGCTCACCGGGGCGAAAACGCAGAACGGGATAGCGCTTTCCCATGATGGCCAGACACAGCAGGCCGGAGATGGCCTGCGAGATCACGGTCGCCCACGCCGGGCCTTCCACGCCCATGCCGAGCACGGCGACGGCCAGCAGGTCGAGCGCAACGTTCAGCAGGGAGGAGAGAACGAGAAAATAGATCGGGGTCCGGGAGTCTCCGAGCGAGCGGATGACGCCGGAGACGAGATTATAAAGGATGATGGCGGGGATGCCGAGGAAAATGACGAAGATGTAGTCGTAGGCATACCGGAAAATATTGTCCGGCGTGTTCATCCAGCGCAGCACGGGCGTGCACAGCAGTGCCGTGGCCACGGTGAGCACCACGGCGAACGCAGCCGAGAGCCAGATGCTGTTTGCCACAAAGCGGCGCAGCTCCGCCTCGTCGCCCTCGCCGAATTTCTGCGCCACGGGGATGACGAAGCCGTTGCAGATGCCGATGCAGAAGCCGAGCACCAGAAAATTGACGGAGCTCGTCGAGCCGACGCCCGCAAGCGCGTCCATGCCGAGAAAACGGCCGACGACGAGTGTGTCTACCATATTATATAGTTGTTGGAACAGCAGGCCGCCAAGCAGCGGCAGCAGAAAGCCGATGACCAGCCGCGTGGGGGAGCCGGTCGTCAGGTTCCGGGATGCGGTTTTTGCCATAAGAGTCCCTCCGGAGTCCATAGAAATCTCAATTTCAAAAAACGTCTGCATTGTATTCTCTGACCGAAAAAAATACAATCCGCAACCTTCTGATTTTTTCGCGCAATTCGGGGCCGGAATCCGTCAGAATGTACAAAAACAGGATTTTTCCCTGAAAAATGGACGAATGGGCGGAAAAATCGGGCAAAAAAAGCCCGGCTTTCGGGAAGCCGGACGAAAAAATCAGGGGATATTCCAAAGAAATGCATTGACGCGGAAGAAAAAATGTGGTAAAATCAATACCCAATGCTGTGAAGTGCGGCGCAGGCCAACCTCCACCTCATGGTCAGATTATACCACAGACCGCGCCGCACGGCAAGGGACTAAAATGAAAAAACAGCAACTGACCCACGCGTGTCATTGCTGAGACAGCGCACGAAACGACGACAGAAAGGCGTGATCAAGCAAATGCAAGTCAAGGACGTGAACTATGGCAAGACCGTTCGCAAGAGCTATGCCAAGTATCAGGAGATCCTGCAGATGCCCAACCTGCTGAAGATCCAGAAGGACTCCTACGACTGGTTCCTGCGGGAGGGCCTGCATGAGGTCTTCCGCGATGTGGCCGCCATCAGCGACTACACCGGCAACCTCGAGCTGTCCTTCCTGGACTACTCCCTCGATGAGAAGCCCAAGTACACCATTGAAGAGTGCAAGGAGCGCGACGCCACCTACGCGAAGCCGATCAAGGTCCGCGTGCGCCTGCTCAACAAGCAGTCCGGCGAGATCAAGGATCAGGAGATCTTCATGGGCGATTTCCCGCTCATGACCAACGGCGGCACGTTCGTCATCAACGGTGCAGAGCGCGTCATCGTCTCCCAGATCGTCCGCAGCCCCGGCATGTACTTCGGCGATACCGTGGATAAGGCCGACCAGCACATCTATACCGCAACGGTCATCCCGTACCGCGGCGCATGGCTGGAATATGAGACCGACCTGCAGGACGTGTTCTACGTCCGTATCGATAAGAACCGCAAGCTCCCCATCACCTGCCTCATCCGTGCTCTCGGCGTGGAGACCGACGCGCAGATTTTGGAGCTGTTCGGCGAGGATCCCCGCATCGTCGCCACGCTGGAGCGCGACCCGTGCAAGACCCGCGAGGACAGCCTCCTCGAGATCTACCGCCGTCTGCGTCCGGGTGAGCCGCCCACAGTCGACAACGCCGCTGCCTATCTCGACGCGCTGTTCTTCGATCCGCGCCGCTACGACGTCTCCCGCGTCGGCCGCTACAAGTTCAATAAGAAGATGGACATCTGGACCCGCCTGAGCGGTCAGGAGCTGGCCGAGCCGGTCGCCGACCCGCTGACGGGTGAGATCCTTGCCATGCCGGGCACTGTCCTGACCCGTGCACAGGCGCAGGCCCTGTCGGCCCGCGGCGTGTGCGACGCCGTCATCCGCGTCGGCGACAAGGACCACAAGGTCTTCTCGAACTACATGGTCGACATGAAGAACTTCGTGGACTTCGACCCGGAGCAGTACGGAATCCACGAGAAGGTCTGCCGCAAGGTCCTGTTCGAGATGCTCGAGCAGCTCAAGGGTGCGGCTCCCGAGGCTTGGGAGGATGCCATTGAGGAGCGCCGCGATGAGCTCATTCCGAAGCACATCACGCGCGACGATATCCTCGCCACCATCAACTATCTCAACTGCGTCGTCATCGGCGCGGGCACGACGGACGACATCGACCACCTCGGCAACCGCCGTCTGCGCTGCGTGGGCGAGCTGCTGCAGAATCAGTTCCGCGTCGGCTTCACCCGCCTCGAGCGCGTCATCCGCGAGCGCATGACCGTGCAGGACCTCGACACCGTCACGCCGCAGAGCCTTATCAACATCCGTCCGGTCACGGCGGTCATCAAGGAATTCTTCGGCTCCTCGCCGCTGTCCCAGTTCATGGATCAGAACAACCCGCTGGCAGAGCTGACGCACAAGCGCCGCCTGTCTGCCCTCGGCCCCGGCGGCCTGAGCCGTGAGCGCGCTTCCTTCGATGTCCGAGACGTCCACTACAGCCACTACGGCCGTATGTGCCCGATCGAGACGCCGGAAGGTCCGAACATCGGCCTGATCAACTATCTGGCGAGTTACGCCCAGATCAATGAATACGGCTTCGTCGAAGCGCCGTACCGCAAGGTCGAGCGCATCTATGACGAAAACGGCAAATATGTCGGCTCCCGCGTGACGGATGAGGTGGAATACATGTCCGCCGATGTCGAGGACGACTACCATATCGCGCAGGCAAAGGAGCCGGTCGACGAGAACGGCATGCTCCTCAACGAGCGCATCACCTGCCGCCACCGCGACGAGATCATTGCCGTCGATCGCGAGGTCATCGACTATATTGACGTCTCGCCGAAGATGATGACCTCCATCGCAACGGCCTTCATCCCCTTCCTGCAGAACGACGATGCAAACCGTGCTCTGATGGGCGCGAACATGCAGCGTCAGGCCGTGCCGCTGATGGTCACGGAGGCCCCGATCGTCGCCACCGGCGTCGAGCAGAAGTGCGCCGTGGACTCTGAGGTCTGCATCAAGGCCGAGGGCGACGGCGTCGTTACCCGCGTCTCCGCCGACGGCGTGAGCGTCCGCTATGACGACGGCAGCGTCCGCGACTACACCCTGACGAAGTTCGCCCGCTCCAATCAGGGCACCTGCGTCAACCAGCGCCCGATCGTCGCGGTCGGTGAGCGTGTGACGACGGAGCAGGTCCTGGCCGACGGCCCCGCCTGCTCGCAGGGCGAGATCGCACTGGGCAAGAACGTGCTTGTCGGCTTCGTCACCTGGGAAGGCTATAACTACGAGGACGCCATCCTGCTCAATGAGCGCCTGGTGCGCGAGGACGTCTTTACGTCCATTCATATTGAAGAATACGAGACCGAGTCCCGCGACACGAAGCTCGGGCCGGAAGAGATCACCCGCGATATCCCGAACGTCGGCGAGGACACCCTCAAGGACCTCGACGAGAACGGCGTCATCCGCATCGGTGCAGAGGTCAAGTCCGGCGATTATCTCGTCGGCAAGGTCACCCCGAAGGGCGAGACCGAGCTGACGGCTGAGGAGCGCCTGCTGCGCGCCATTTTCGGCGAAAAGGCCCGCGAGGTCCGCGATACCTCCCTGAAGGTCCCGCACGGCGAGTCCGGCATCATCGTGGACGTCAAGGTCTTCACCCGCCAGAACGGCGACGAGATGGCCCCCGGCGTCAATAAGATCGTCCGCGTCTATATCGCACAGAAGCGTAAAATTTCCGTCGGCGATAAGATGGCCGGCCGCCACGGCAACAAGGGCGTCGTTTCCCGCATCCTCCCGGAGGAGGATATGCCGTTCCTGCCGGACGGCACGCCGCTGGATATCGCTCTGAATCCGCTGGGCGTTCCGTCCCGTATGAACATCGGACAGGTCCTGGAGGTCCACCTTGGCTACGCCGCCCACGCCCTCGGCTGGAAGGTCGCAACGCCGATCTTCGACGGCGCGAACGAGAAGGACATCCGCGAGACTCTGAAGCTGGCAGGCCTCCGCGAGGACGGCAAGACGGTCCTGTATGACGGCCGCACCGGCGAGCCGTTCGATAACCTTGTCACGGTCGGCTATCCGTATTACCTCAAGCTCCATCATCTGGTCGATGATAAGATCCATGCCCGTTCCACCGGCCCGTACAGCATGGTCACGCAGCAGCCGCTCGGCGGCAAGGCACAGTTCGGCGGCCAGCGCTTCGGCGAAATGGAAGTCTGGGCCCTCGAGGCCTACGGTGCAGCCCACACGCTGCAGGAGATCCTGACCGTGAAGTCCGACGACGTGACTGGCCGTGTCAAGACGTACGAAGCCATCGTCAAGGGCCACAACGTGCCGAAGCCCGGTGTTCCGGAGTCCTTCAAGGTCCTTGTCAAGGAGCTGCAGGCCCTGTGCCTCGACGTTCGCGTGCTCGACGATCAGGGTGAGGAGATCGAGCTGCGGGAGGATGACGATGATGATGAGATCGTCTACACCGACTCCGGCCGCGAGAATCTGGTCACCGATGAGAACGAGGTGCTCTCCTCCGGCTACGGCATCGATGCCGACAGCGAGGAGAAGCAGGGCCTCGACGCTCTGGAAAAGATCATCGGCATCGACGATGACGAGGAAGAGGAAGATCCCGAGCCGGAGTGCCCGTATGACATCTCCGATGCGCCCGAGGACGAAGAATAAGGAGGAGGCAGACGATGAGCAATAAAACCTTCAGCGCGATCAAAATCGGCATTGCTTCTCCGGAAATGATCCGCGACTGGTCTTACGGCGAGGTCAAAAAGCCGGAGACCATCAACTACCGCACCCTGAAGCCCGAGCGCGACGGCCTGTACTGCGAGCGCATCTTCGGACCGACGAAGGACTGGGAGTGCCACTGCGGCAAGTATAAGAAGATCCGCTTCAAGGGCAAGATCTGCGATCGCTGCGGCGTCGAGGTCACCCGGAGCAAGGTGCGCCGCGAGCGCATGGGCCACATCGAGCTGGCCGCGCCGTGCAGCCACATCTGGTATTTCAAGGGCATCCCCTCCCGCATGGGCCTGCTGCTGGACATCAGCCCGCGCATTCTGGAGAAGGTCCTGTATTTTGCCAACTATATCGTCACGGATCCCGGCGACACGCCCCTGAGCAAGTGCCAGATCCTGACGGAAAAAGAATACCGCGACATGCGCGAAAAGTATGAGAACGATTTCGAGGCCGGTATGGGCGCCGAGTCCGTGCAGAAGCTGCTGGCCGAGATCGATCTCGAGGCCCTGTGCAGCCAGCTCCGCAGCGAGCTCGTCAACGCCAGCGGCCAGAAGAAGCTGCGCATCATCAAGCGGCTCGAGGTCGCCGAGGCCTTCCGCGCCTCCGGCAACAAGCCCGAGTGGATGATCATGAATGTCCTGCCGGTCATCCCGCCGGACATCCGCCCGATGGTTCAGCTCGACGGCGGTCGTTTCGCAACGTCCGACCTCAATGACCTCTACCGCCGCGTCATCAACCGCAACAACCGCCTCAAGCGCCTCATCCAGCTCAATGCGCCGGATATCATTATCCGCAACGAAAAGCGCATGCTGCAGGAGGCCGTGGATGCCCTCATCGACAACGGCCGCCGCGGCCGCGCTGTCACCGGTGCGAACAACCGTGCGCTGAAGTCCCTGTCCGACATGCTCAAGGGCAAGCAGGGCCGCTTCCGCCAGAACCTGCTGGGCAAGCGCGTCGACTATTCCGGCCGTTCTGTTATTGTCGTCGGCCCGGAGCTGAAGCTCTATCAGTGCGGCGTGCCGAAGGAAATGGCCATTGAGCTGTTCCGCCCGTTTGTCATGAAGAAGCTCGTCGAGGACGGTGTTGCCAACAACATCAAGAGCGCCAAGAAGAAGATCGACAAGGGCGAGCCCGAGGTCTGGGATGCCCTCGAGGACA
>ENA-OWPP01000194-OWPP01000194.1-human-gut-metagenome-genome-assembly--contig:-NODE-194-length-74034-cov-8.843429_pt1 | contig 74034 bp, 59 predicted proteins | sample MGYA00248265_ERZ651848 | MGnify/ENA primary metagenome ERZ651848 (study PRJEB26924, sample SAMEA4378233) | human gut metagenome | biome: human gut; feature: human-associated habitat; material: faeces...
CAGCTGACGCTGACAGCTCCCCTATAAAGGGAGCCTTGGGCGGGACGCCTACGATTGCGGTCCGTGGGACCGCGGCGGACTGCGGACTGCGACCGGCGACCTGCGTTATCCACAGGATTCGCGGCGGGCTCCCCACGTGGGAGCCCCTACAGTTACTATGCCAGACTAGTGTCTGGCATAGTAACTTGGTACGCCGTCGACGTCGGCGCATTTGGTGTTGCAGCCGGCTTCACTGCAGACCCAGAACGGGCCATAAGGGCCGCTGCGTTTCTGGAAGGTCCCTTTATGGCAGCGCGGGCACGGGTACGGCGACGGTTTGGCGTCGGGCCGTTTCTTTTCTCCGTCGACGGGTTCGGTGTGGCGGCACGATGGGTAGTTGCTGCAGCCGTAGAAGTCGCCGTATTTGCCGTGGCGCTTGACCATGGCGCTGCCGCAGACGGGGCAGGTCTTGATGCCGGCCATGTGCATGACGACTTTCCGGGCCGCCGTGACCAGGGTATCCAGGAAGGACAGCTGGTCGTGGAGGAAGGTGTCCAGTTTATCCTTGCCCAGGCTCATCTGATAGAGCCGTTCTTCCCAGACAGCCGTTTCGTCGGGATAGAGCATTTCATCGGGCAGGGAATCGACGAGGAGGTAGGCGTCATCTGTCGGCTTGAGGTACTTCTTCTTGCCTTCCGTCGTCAGGAATTTGCGCTGGATGAGCTCCTGGATAATCGTCGCCCGCGTCGCTTCTGTGCCGATGCCCTGGACTTCTTTCAATTTCTTCTTCAGGCTCTCGTCTTTGACGTACTTATAAATTTCCTTCATGGCTGCCAAGAGGGTCGACGGCGTGAAGCGCGGCGGCGGCTTAGTCGCCTTTTTGTCGACCTGGCCGTTCTGATAATGGACGCCATCGCCCTTGCGGACAGCCGGCAGGGTCCCCCTCTCTTCTTCGTCGTCATCGTGCTTGTCGCTCTGATAGAGGACCTTCCAGCCCGGCACGGTGACCGTCTTGCCATGGGCGACGAAGCGTTCATCAGCCGCTTCGATGACCATGCGCGTCTGGTCATATTCATGGATGGGATAGAATTGGGCAATATAGGCCTGGGCGACGAGGTAATAAATATGCTGCTGCATAGACGTCAATTTATCGAAGGGACAGGCTACGGTCGTCGGAATGATGGCGTGATGGGCCGTGATCTTGCTGTCGTTCCAGGCGCGGCTGCGTATCTTGCCGTCGGCACCGGCGACCCATTCAGCCAGCTTCCCTGCCGGCAGTTTCCCGAGATTGGCCAAAATATGGGGTACATCCTTGCGCTGGTTCACCGGCAGGTATTCGCAGTCCGACCGGGGATAGGTCGTCAGTTTCCGTTCATATAATTCCTGAGCCGTATCGAGAACCTGCTGCGGTGTATAGCCATAACGCCTGCCTGCCAGGACCTGCAGGGACGACAGGGACAGGGGCAGGCGCTGGGCTTCTTTTTTCTTGGTCTTTTTATGCTCGACGATGGTTCCGTCAGGCCGTTCCTGCAGGCGTTCGAGGATGGACTGGGCCGTCTTTTCATCGACACAGCGCCCTTCCGGGTCGAGGCCGCTCTGGGTATCCCTGGGCTGCCACTGGGCGCGGATGAGGCCGTTCTTATGAAGGAAATCGGCTTTGACGACGTAATACGTGACGGGGACGAAGTTGTCCAATTCCCGCTGACGGCGGACGACGAGGGCCAGGGTCGGCGTCTTGACGCGGCCGATGGGAAAGACGACGCGGTGTCCCTGACGGCGGGCGGCCAGGGTATAGGCCCGGGACAGATTCATGCCGATGAGCCAGTCGGCGCGGCTGCGGGCCAGGGCCGATTCCTTGAGATGGACGAAATCGCCGTTGCTGCGCAAATCGTCGAGGGATTCGTGGATGCTCTTCTCGTCGAGGGCATTCAAGAGGATCCGTTCGACAGGTTTCTTATTGCCGACGTAATCGAGGATCTCATCGATGAGCAGCTGCCCTTCCCGGTCCGGGTCACCGGCGTTGACGATAGTATCGACGTCGGGGTTGGCGATGAGGTCCGTAATGACCTTGAACTGGTCCTTACTGGCCGGGCTGACCAGGAGCTTCCACTGCTTGGGGATAATCGGCAAGTCGTCGGCGTTCCAGCGCTTGTACTTGGGATCATAATCCTGAGGCTCGGCCTGCTGCAGGACGTGGCCATAAGCCCAGGTCACGATGCCGCCGCCCGTGCGGATACAGCCGTTCCCCCGCTGGTGCGGATCAGGCAGGCACTTCGCCAATTCCCGGGCCATGCTCGGCTTTTCGGCAATAAAAAGTTTCATAAGGCATCTCTCTTTCTGAAATAGACTGTACCTTATATCATACCATGGTTGGGGATTAGTGGCTAGTAGGGGCCGTCCTGTAAAGGCGGCCCGCTTGTGGGAATTCCGTGGTTCGTGGCCAGCGGCTAGCAGCCAGCTGCTCATATGGCCTTGTCAAAAAGGCCGCTTTCGCTTATACTATACTAAAAAGGTTGTATTTAATATTTTGTTAGAAATAAAGGAGCGCTATTTATGAAGAAATATGATGTCATTGTCATCGGTACGGGGGCAGCCAATATTGTGACCGATGCGGCCCTGGCCCAGGGCTTGCAGGTGGCTGTCATTGAACGCGGCCGGTTCGGCGGGACTTGTCTGAACCGCGGCTGTATCCCGACGAAGGTCATGGTCACGACAGCCAACCGCATCCGCGAAATCCGCGAAGGGAGCCGTATCGGCGTCTTTGCCGACAACGTCCGCCTGGATTGGGATATCTTGTCCAAGCGACTGTGGGAAAAGGTCGATGAAAGTCCGGCTATTCAAAGTTATTACGACCAGTTCCCCAATGTCGACACCTTTAACGGCACGGCGTCTTTCGTCGACAACCACACCGTCGCCATCGCCCTGAATGACGGCAGCAGCGTCACTTTGACGGGCGATAAGATTTTCGTTGCTACTGGCGGCCGGACCAATATCCCCTCCCTGCCGGGCCTGGAAGAAGCGGGCTATTTGACGTCGGAATCGTTCTTTGGCCCGTCGTATCCGAAAAAGCCCTACCAGAGCCTGATCATCATCGGCGGCGGCCCTATCGGCTGTGAATTCGCCCACGTCTTCGACGCCGCCGGCACGAAGGTCACGATGGTCCAGCACAATGTCCGCCTCCTGCCCAAGGAAGATCCGGCCGTATCGGCATTCATCCTCAAGCAGTTCCAGCGCTACGGCATGGACATCCGCCTCAATAAAGACACGGTTTCCGTCAGCCAGCACGATGGCCTGAAGGTCCTGTCCTTCCGCGACCGCACGACAGGCGAAGAAGGCGAAGTAGCTGCCGAAGAAATCCTGGTCGCTCCGGGCATCCGGCCCATGACGGAACTGCTGCACCTGGAAAACACCGACGTCCGCCTGGACAAGCGCGGCTACATCGAAACGAATGAATTCCTGGAAACGACGGCTGAAAATATCTGGGCCCTGGGCGACGTCAACGGCCTGGCCCCCTTCCGCCACAAGGCCAATTACGAAGCGGAAATCCTGGCACACAACCTCTTTTCCGGAAACGAACCGGAAACGTGGCGCTGGGCCGATTACGATGCCGTGCCGGCCGTCACCTACACCTATCCCGAAGCGGCTCACGTCGGCCTGACGGAAGACCAGGCCGTGAAGAAAGGCTATGACGTCGAAACGGCTATCAACCACTATTCATCGTCGGCCAAGGGCTACGCCATGGGCTACGAACCGGGCGATGAAGACGACGGCTTCGTCAAATTGGTCATCGACAAGAAGACGAAATTCATCCTCGGCGCCCACATCGTCGGCCCCGAAGCATCCATCCTCATCCAGCCTTTTATCAATAACCTCATGAGCGGCACCCACGTCGTCCATCCCATCCACGAAGACATCGCGTCGCCGACGGTCCAGGCCCTGCGGGCCAAACCGCTGACGCGGACCCTCAATCCCAAATCGGTCTACACCTTCAGCGAAACCATGACCCCTCACCCGTCCCTGTCGGAAGTCGTCATGTGGACGCGGTATTATTACGAAGGGAAGTAGGAAAAAGCGGCTGTCCTTTGAAGACAGCCGCTTTTTAGTGGCTCGTGGTTCGTGGTTAGCGGATGGGGTTTTATTTGTAGGGGCGACCACGTGCCTTTTCAGCCCGTCAGGTCATGACTGTAAGGAATGGCAGGACGGTTGCTGAAACGGACCGCAGTAGAGGGGGCGCCCGTTGGATATGGGGACGATTTCTCCAGAAAACTGATTGGGAAAGCACACATATTCTGGAGCGGGCTTGCTGCAGCAAGCCCCTACAATTCCAGGGACTAGCGTAGCTAGTTTTTAGTTGCTAAGGCAATGCGGACCAGGGTCAGCATAATCGGGACTTCGGTCAGGACACCGACGGTCGTCGCCAAGGCTGCCGGGCTGGTGACGCCAAAGAGCGCAATGGCTACGGCAACGGCCAATTCAAAGAAGTTAGAAGCGCCGATGAACCCGGCCGGTGCGGCAATGTCGAAGGGCAGTTTCAGCAGCCGGCAGGCTCCATAGGCAAGGAAGAAGATAAAGAAGGTCTGCAAGGTAAGGGGAATGGCGATGAGGACGATGTGGAGTGGATTCGATAAGATGACCTGGGCTTGGGAGCTGAAAATGATGACCAGCGTCAGCAACAGTCCCCACGTCGTTGCCGAATCGAATTTGTGTACAAAGTGCTGTTCAAAATAATCGAGACCTTTTCGTTTGACGACAGTCATCCGGGTCAGGATACCGCCTGCCAGAGGAATGACGACGAACAGGAAGATACTGACAAAGAGGACACTATAAGGAACCGCAACTTGTGAAACTCCTAAAAGGAACTTGACGATAGGTACGAAAGCGATGAGAATGATTAAATCATTCGTCGCGACTTGGACGACGGTATAGGCCGGATTCCCTTTGACCAGTGTACTCCAGACGAAAACCATGGCCGTACAGGGAGCCGCACCGAGCAATACGGCGCCAGCCAAGTATTGCCGGCCCAGGTCCGCAGGGATCCACGAACCAAAGAGGACGAAAAGGAAGAACCAGGCAATAGCATACATGGTAAAAGGCTTGATGAGCCAGTTGGCAATCCAAGTGACGAACAAGCCTTTAGGCTGGCGTCCTACGGCTTTGATGCTCTGAAAGTCGACTTTCATCATCATCGGATAAATCATGAGCCAAATCAAAATGGCAATGGGAATAGAAATCCCCATGACCTGTAAGGTATCTAAAAAGGCTGGCACAGCCGGAAGGGCATAACCGATGGCTACGCCGACGACCATGCATAACAAGACCCAAAGGGTCAGATATCGCTGAAAAAAACTGATGCCTGCGTGTGATTCATGTTCCATGATAACGCGCCTCCTATAAATAGATAAATTGAAATATATGAATGTTTAATATCTGAAAAAGGGCTTGCTACACGATGACAAGCCCTTTTACTACAAACTACAAACGCTCAACTACAGACTATAATTTTCCCAGGACTTCCCCGCGGACTTCGTCGGGGCGCCAGGCGATGAGGGCCGTGTGGCCCTGGGTGTGGTCGTCGACTTTGTTGATCCAGGCGATTTCGTGGGACGCTTTGGCTTTTAGCAGGGGGCTCGTCGTCCGGGCCTGATAGAAGGATTTGTTGATGACCCACCATTTCGAGCGCAGTTTCGTCCGCTTCAGGTCCGCTTCCAGGCGCAGGGCTTCATAGACCGGCGTCGCTTCGGGCAGGGTGACGATGACGACTTCTGTTTCGTCCCCTTTCAGGCGCGGCAGCAGGTGCTGTACTGACGGCGGCGTCGAACCGTGGGTCCGGCGGATTTCCCGGTCGTAGCTTTCCGTCGATTCCAGGAGCAGCAGCGTGTGGCCTGTCGGCGCCGTGTCGATGACGACGATCTGGTCGTCGGCCGCTTCGACGATGTCGGCAAAGGCATGGAAGACGGCAATTTCCTGGGTGCACGGCGAGCGCAGGTCTTCTTCGATGTAGGCCAGGTCCGACGGGCCCAGGCCGTTGGCTTTGGCCTGGCTCAGGACTTCATCCTGGTATTTCTTCAGCTCTTCCCCTTGGTCGATATGGCTCAGGGTCAGGTTGTCCGTCTGGCTGACGACGTACTGCAAGTGAGCGGCCGGGTCGGTCGTCGTCAAGTGGACGCGATGGCCGCGGCGGGCCAGGCCCAGGGCGATGGCGGCAGCGACGGTCGTCTTGCCGACGCCGCCCTTGCCCATGGTGAAGATGACCTTGCGCTGATGGGCTTCCAGGTCGTCGATGACGGCCTGCAGGGGCTGGACCCGTTCCAGCGTCAGTTCCGTCGCCGCTTCCTTCACTTCCCCTTTGAGCAGGGCCCGGACGTGGTCCAGGCCGGTGATGTTGTACGTCCGCAAGGGAATCTGGAAGCGCGGCAAATCGGCGATGGCTTCGGGTATGGCCTTCAGGGCGGCCTGCTGTTTTTCGTATAACGTCTTGGTCGCATCGTCATCCCACGAGGCCAACAGGCCGTTGACGATGAGCTGCTGGTTGGCAATGCCCAGGGCGGCCAGTTCCTTCGACGCCCGGGCCGCTTCTTTCAGCGGCAGGGCATCGGGACGGGCGACGAGGAGCATCGTCGTCCTGTCCCCGTCGGCCAGGGTCTGGACGGCCTGTTTATACAGTTCTTTCCGCGATTCCAGGCCCGACAGCTGGCCCAGGCAGGACGCGCCGTGTTTGCTCTTCTGGATGAACTGGCTCCACGCCGACGGCAGCTGCAGCATGCGCAGGGTGTGGCCTGTCGGCGCCGTATCGAAGATGATGTGGTCGTAGCCACAGGCAACGGCTTCATCGGTGAGGAAATTGGTGAACTCGTTGAAGGCGGCGATTTCTACGGTACACGAGCCGGACAGCTGTTCTTCCATGTTGCGCAGGGCCGCTTCCGGCAGGAGGCCGCGATAGGGCCCGATGACGCTTTCCCGGTATTCGGCCGCGGCCTGGACCGGGTCGAGGTTGGCTACGGCCAAGTTGGGCACGGCGGCGATGGGCGTGGCCTTATTGGTCAGTTCCATGGAAAAGACGTCTTGCAGATTCGACGCCGGGTCGGTACTGATGAGCAGGACCTTCTTACCGGCATCGGCCAGGGCGACGGCCGTGGCACAGGCGACGGACGTCTTGCCGACGCCGCCCTTGCCGGTCAGGAAGAGGTATTTCGTCTGGACGACGTGAAAGGGATCGTAGAGGATCATTTACAGTCACCTCCGCAACAGCACGACGGGCTTTCCGGTTCCGCCGGCGTGTCACCGCAGCAGCACGACGAGGCTTCGCTTTCAGCCGGTGTATCGCCACAGCAGCAGGAAGCTGTTTCTTCGGCGCTGTCGCCGCAGCAGCAGCTGTCCCCAGCGGCCTGAGCGGCTTCGAGGATGGCCGGGTCAAAGCCGATGAGGCTGGCAAATTCATCATTCGTCGGATAGCGGCCGGCAAACTGGACGGCGCCGTCGACGAGGATGAGGGGCAGGTCTTCAGGACCGTGGTGCTGGAGGAAGTCCGTCACGGCCTTGGTCTGGACGAATTTCAAGGGCGCACTGGTCAGGTTATAGCGGCCGACGTCGATGCCGTGCTGTTTCAGCGTGTCCAGGACCGTCGATACGCGCAAGAGTTCCGGATCGATAGACGGACCGCAGAGACCGGTCGGGCAGCACATTGCTTGTTCAAAGATTTCCATATGTTTCATGATGAAAGACCTCCTAAAGAGAAATTTATATATTTACATTTATCAATGTATAAGCTGAAAAAAGGGCCTGCCTCACTGGCAGCGGCAGGCTTCGTCCTCTGCCGGCACGGCACTGGGCTGGAATAAGTCGTGAACGGCCTGTTCCAGAACCTGGGCCTGGGCGCGGTTGAGGGAATAATAGACCCACTTCCCTTCCTTGCGGCCTGTGACCAGCTGGGCATCGCAGAGGATCTTCATGTGGTGGGACAGCGTCGGCTGGGACAGGTTCAAGTGTTCCAGGAGCACACAGGCACAGCGTTCCCCCTGCCGCAAGAGCGACAAGATGCGCAGCCGCTTTTCATCACCCAAAGCCTTGAATACGCGGACCGCTTCCCTTTCCTCCATCACGGCGCCTCCTTTCATATCGAAGTTTATCAATCTATGGTTAGAGTATAGCAGACACATTGACGTTTGTCAATGTGTCTGCTAGCGGCTCGTGGTTCGTAAACCAATCGCGTTCATTTGGGAAAGCCATTCACGGGATTCCCACAAGCGGGCCGCCTAGCCACAGCTGTCCGTTTTGGCAACCGTCCTGCGCCTCTCGTTGGTCGGCACCTGACGGGCCAAAAAGGCTTAGGACGGCCCCTACGAAAGCGGTCCATAGGACCGCGCCACGAAAAAAAAGCTTGTCGCACATGCGACAAGCTTTTTTCATCTCTCTATTTGCTTACCAAGTCTTCTTCTACCTGGATATGGAGTTCATGCAGCTGTTTTTTGGTGACTGTCGACGGAGCTTCGCTCATGGGGTCGATAGCGTTCTGGGTCTTCGGGAAAGCGATGACGTCGCGGATGGACTTGCGTTTGAGCATGAGCATGATCATGCGGTCCAAGCCGAAGGCCAGGCCACCGTGGGGCGGTGCACCGTATTCGAAGGCGCGGAGGAGAAAGCCGAATTTCTGTTCTGCTTCTTCCGGTGTCAGGCCGATGGCCTTGAAGACGCGCTGCTGTACGTCAGGCTGGTAGATACGGAGGGAGCCGCCGCCGAGTTCGATGCCGTTGAGGACCAAGTCATAAGCCTTGGCATAGACGTGAGCCGGGTCGGTTTCCAGTTTGTCCAGGTCTTCGTCGCGCATGGCCGTGAACGGATGGTGCATAGCGACGTAGCGGTGTTCTTCTTCGCTGTATTCGAACATGGGGAAGTCGACGACCCAGGTGAAGGCGAATTCGTCTTCGTCGATGAGGTTCATGCGGCGGGCCATTTCTTTACGCAGTTCGCCGAGAGCGGCTGCGACGACTTTCGGTTTGTCGGCAATCATGAGGACCAGGTCGCCCTTTTCAGCACCGCAGGCTTTACCGATTTCACGGAGCTTGTCTTCGCCAAAGAACTTCTTGATCTGCGATTTGAGCGTGCCGTCTTCGAGGAAACCGATCCAAGCCAGGCCCTTGGCGCCGTAGTGGCTGACGTATTCGACGAGGCCGTCCAGTTCACGACGGGGAATGTCGGCGTCGCCTTTGACGTTGATGGCTTTGACCTGACCGCCGTTGTCGATGACGCTGCGGAAGACTTTGAAGTCCGTGTCCTTGACGAGTTCCGTGACGTCCGTGAACTTCATGTCGAAGCGCAGATCCGGCTTATCGGAGCCGTAGTTTTCCATAGCGTAGTCCCAGGTCATGCGGTGAATCGGGAGCTTGACGTCGTGGCCCAGGGTTTCTTTGAAGATGTAATGTACCATCTGTTCGACGAGGGTCAGGATTTCTTCCTGGTCCATGAAGGACATTTCCATGTCGAGCTGGGTGAATTCCGGCTGGCGGTCGGCGCGCAAATCTTCATCGCGAAAGCAGCGGGCGATCTGGTAGTAACGGTCCATACCGGAAATCATGAGCAGCTGTTTGAAAATCTGCGGCGACTGCGGCAGGGCGTAGAATTTGCCTTCGTTGACACGGCTCGGTACGAGGTAGTCACGGGCGCCTTCCGGCGTGCTCTTGCAGAGTTCCGGCGTTTCGATGTCGATGAAGCCGTGTTCGTTGAGGAACGTGCGCATGGCATGTTTTACTTTATGGCGCATGATGAGGTTCTTCTGCATTTCCGGACGGCGCAGGTCGAGGTAGCGGTATTTGAGGCGGATCTTTTCGTCGACGTCGATGTTGTCTTCAATATAGAACGGCGGCGTCTTGGACGAATTGAGGACACGCAGTTCTTCGCAGCGGATTTCGATGGTCCCGGTCTTCATCTTGGGGTTGATCGTATCTTTATCGCGCATGCGGACGATGCCGCGTACAGCCAGGACGTATTCCGTACGTACCTGTTCAGCTTTATCGAAAGAAACCTTTTCATAGTCCGGCGAAGCGACGACCTGTACGATGCCCGTACGGTCGCGGAGGTCGATGAAAATCAGTCCGCCGTGGTCGCGGCGGCGTTCGACCCAGCCAGTCAAGACGACTTCTTTGCCGTTGTCCGCTTCACTTACTTCAGCGCAGTATTGGGAGCGGTGTAAACCTTCCATTGTATCCATTCGTAAATCATCCCTTCTTGTGTGTTTCCATATATGCAACAATCCCATCAAGGGGAACGCTGACTTGTTCTTTGCTGGCCATATTGCGGACCTGGGCTTCACCGGCGGCTAATTCGTTTTCGCCGATGATGACCGTGTAATCGGCATTGAGCTTGTTGGCCGATTTCATCTGGCCCTTCATGCTGCGGCCCAGGAGGTCGATTTCAGCATAGAGGCCCTTTTCGCGGAGCTGCTGCTGCAGTTCGAAGGCCCTGGTCTTGGCCGCATCGCCGAGGGCGACGATGAAGACGGGCTGCTTCTTTTCGACCGGCGGCAGGAGGCCCTGTTCCTTCAAGGTCAGGAGCAGCCGTTCCATGCCGATGGCAAAGCCGATGCCCGGTGTCGACGGACCGCCGACTTCTTCGATGAGGCCGTCGTAACGGCCGCCACCGCAGACCGTGCTCTGTGCGCCCAAAGGAGCGTACATGATTTCAAAGGCCGTATTGGTATAATAATCGAGGCCGCGGACCAGGCGCGGGTCGAGGGTAAAGGGAATACCGATGGCCGTCAGATATTCCTGGACTTTGTGGAAATGTTCCTTGCAGTCGTCGCAGAGATTATCCGTGATCAAAGGTACGCCCATCTGCATCATCTTTTCGCCGTCTTCCTTGCAGTCGAGGACGCGGAGAGGGTTCTTTTCCAGGCGTTCGTTGCAGTCGTCGCAGAGCTGGTCCCGTTTGTCGGCAAAGAAATCGAGGAGCTTCTGGCGATAGACGGGACGGCACTTCGGGCAGCCGACGGAGTTGAGGTGCAGGACCAGATCATTGAGGCCCAGTTCCCGGAAGAGCTGGAAGGCCATGGCAATGATTTCCGCATCGACAGCCGGGTCCTTGGAGCCGATTTCTTCGACGCCGAACTGGGTGAACTGGCGGTAACGGCCAGCCTGGGGGCGGTCATGACGGAACATGGGGCCCATGTAGTAGAACTTGTGGACCTGCGGGTCGCCGTAGAGCTTGTGTTCCAGGAAGGCCCGGACGACAGAAGCCGTATTTTCCGGGCGCAATGTCATGCTGCGGCCGCCGCGGTCTTCAAAGGTATACATTTCCTTGGTGACGACGTCTGTCGTTTCCCCGATGCCGCGTAAAAACAATTCAGTACTTTCAAACATAGGCGTGCGGATTTCGCCGAAGCCGTAGAGCGAGCAGATCTGGCGGATCTTTGCTTCCAGCAGCTGCCACTCTGCCGTCTGTTCCGGCAGAAAATCCTGCGTGCCTCTCGGTGCAGTAATAGCCATTTAAACATCCTCTTTTCCGTATATGATAGCACACAAACGGCGGCGCTGGGCTATTCTTTCGGCCAGCGCCTGCACATATGCATCGACGTCTTTCAGCATGTACACCTTTTCCAAGGTGTGGCCGTCGCGGCAGAGGAACTTCGTCGCCCCGCCCGGTCCGGCTGCCAGGACGGACTGCCGTTCTTCCATCATCTCGATATTATAGGCACTGACGCTGCCCGGCAGGGCATAGCCAATGTTGGCGAAGCTGGCTGCCATGTACTTCTGGCGGTACATGTAGTACGGCACATAGCCGCCGGCCGTCAGGATGGACTGACAGAGGCGGACCATATGGCCCGTTTCTTCGGCTGGCGGAATGGCGGCCCGCAATTCATGATGGAATAAGGGTGCCCGTTTTTTTAATGCTAACGTATGAATTGTAACATTTTCCGGGTGCAGTTTGCAAACAATTTCCATATTTTCCTGCATATCTGCTACGGTTTGCCCGGGAAGGCCGGCGATAAAGTCCATGTTGATGACGGAAAAACCCAGTTTCCGGCAGTTCTCATACATGGTGTAAATATCCTCGACCCGGTGGCGCCGGCCCAGGGCATCGAGGAGATGCTGCTGCAACGTCTGGGGATTGACGCTGATGCGATCGACACCGGCCTGGCGGAGCATGGCCAGCATGTCCGGCGTCGCCGTATCGGGCCGTCCCGCTTCGACGGTCCATTCGCAGGCTTCCGGGAAATTCCGGGCCAGCCGCGTCATCATCGCTTCCAGTACCGGCAGGGGCAGGCACGTCGGCGTACCGCCGCCGACGTAGAGCGACGTGACTTCCAAGTCATAGGTCCGGCACAGGTCGGCCAGGTCGTCGAGGTCGGCCAGGACGGCATCGCGAAAAGCCGTGAGTTCCGCCTCCCCTTCCCTGCCGATGAGGCGCGACGGGAAGGAGCAGTACAGGCAGTGGCTGGGACAATAGGGAATCCCTACGTAGAGGGCCACTTTCCGGCCCCTGTCGGTGACGTAAGGCCGTTGGAGCCTGGCCATGGCCACCAGGTCCCGGGCGACGGCCGGCGCCACGCAATACGACGTCTGCAAGGCCTTTTCGGCCTGGTCGGCTGTGAAGCCCTGGTCGAAGAGGTGGTGGACCAGTTTCGTCGGCCGCACGCCGATGAGCGTCCCCCACGGGCTGGGTCCGTGGCCGCAGAAGCGGTTATGCCAGTGGATGAGGCAGTCCTTGAGGGATGCCCGTTCCCGGTCCGTCCCGACGAGGCGGGCCTCAGAAGACCAGGGCGCCCCGCCGTCCTGGAAGGTACAGCGCACGTGGAGGTGGGCGCCTTCCTCGCGGACAGTGACGGCAGCCCCGACGTCGCGGACTTCCCGGCCGCCGACATAGCCCAGGGAGGCCATGACCTGCCCGACGAGGGAATGGAAGCGTTCCGGCCCGTCATAGGTATAGGTCTGGAGGGCCATCTTATTCCGCTTCTTTCGCAGCTTCGGCTTCTTTGGCCGCTTCTTCTTCCCGTTTCTTCTGGCAGGCTTCGCAGTAGCCATAGACTTTCAGCTGATGGTCGACGGTGTGGAAGTGGAGGCGCTTTTCCAGGATCGTTTCCAGCGTTTCCAGGAGGTCGTCTTCACATTCCCAGACCTTGCCGCAGCCCAGGCAGATAAGATGATGATGGAAATGGCCTTCATTGTCGCGGTCATTCAATTCATAGCGGCTGCAGCCGTCGTCGAAATCGAGTTTCTTCAAGAGGTCCATCTGGGTGAACAGGTCCAGCGTCCGGTAGACCGTAGCCAGGCCGATGTCAGGCGCCGTCTTCTTGACCAGCTCGAAGACTTCTTCGGCGCTCATATGGCGGATTGGGCTTTCGACGAAGGCCCGCAGGATGATCTGCCGCTGGGACGTCATCTTGCATTTCTTGAACTTGATCTTTTCTTTCATGCGTTTCATCATGGTATCCATGATTTCTTTCTTATTCATCATGGTATCCATGATTTCTTTCTTATTAGTTTCTGTTCTCGTTGTTTCCATTGTACTTCATCGCCTTTTCTTTATATGTATTGTAAAACCATAAATGTTTACACAAAATCTGTAAGACTGCCGTCACCGGGACGGTAAGGATCATGCCGGCTACGCCAAAGAGGGTCCCGCCGATGAGCAGGGCGATGACGATGACGACCGGATGCAGGCTGATGACGGCCCCCATGACCTGAGGCATGATGAGGTGGCTGTCGATCTGCTGGATGACGATATAGAAGATGATGACTTTCAGCGGCAGGGACAAACTGACCGTCGCGCTGAGCAGGATAGCCGGCACGGCGCCGACGATAGGCCCGACGATGGGTATCCATTCGGTAATGGCCGCCAAGATGCCGATGACCATGGGGTACGGTACGCCCATGGCCCACATGCCGAGGAAAGTCAGGGTGGCAATGATACAGCTCATGAGGATCTGGCCGCGGATGTAGCGGCTCAGGACGTGCTGTATTTCCTGGAAGAGGCCGGCCAGATGGCTGCGATAGCTTTCGGGAAAGATATCGACGAAGCTCTTGACCATGTGGCCGCCGTCTTTCATGAAGTAGAAAGTAATGATCGGTACGACGAAGAATTCGACGACCGTCCCGGCAATGGCAAAGACGGACTGGATGAGGTTGGTGATGCCCTCGATGCCGTAATTGCCGATCTTGACGAAGGCATCGTTGACGATTTTCTTGACCTGGTCCGGGATATAGAACTGGGTCTGCTCATTTTCAAGCTGCGTCACCAGGGCCGCCGTCTGGCTGACCAAATCGTTGAAGTTGGCTGCCAGCAGATTGACCTGGATGACCAGCGGCTTGACGATGATATTGGTAATAATCGTCACGATGACGATGAGGATGACAAAGGAGATGAGGATGGCAAGGTCGATGGGTACATGACGGCCGGTCAGGCGCCGCAGCCCTTTGATGACGCCATCGCGGATAGGCATGAGGATGAACGTCAGGATCAGGGAAATGACGACGGGCCAGTAGACGGCATGGACCGTGAGGAACAGCGCACCGGCCAGGATGGCCAGGGTGACGCGCATCCAGAACTCCGCGCCCTTATAGGCAACCATGGTTTACCAGCCTCCGTCCAGGAATGGATTGCCACGCCGTTCGTCGCCGATGGACGTAGCCGGGCCGTGGCCAGGCAGGACCAGCGTATTGTCAGGCAGGGTCATGAGTTTCGTTTCCAGGCTGTGGAGCAGCGTCTTCGACGAGCCGCCGTAGAGGTCGGTACGGCCGACGGAATAGCGGAACAGCGTGTCGCCGGAAAAGACGACGCCTTCACCGTACAGGCTGAGGCCGCCCGGCGTATGGCCCGGCGTTTCCAGGACTGTGAAGTGCAGATGCCCCAATGTCAGTTCATCGCCGTCCTTGACCAGGTGGTCTGCCGACGTACATTCGATGGCCTGGCCCATGAACAGGGACAGGTTATTGTGCGAATTGGAAATGAGGTCGGCATCGCCGGCGCCGACGTAGACCGGTACGTTCTTGCGCTGGCGCAGTTCCTGCAGGGCGCCGATGTGGTCAGCATGGCCATGGGTCAGGAAGATGAACTTCAGCGTCAGGCCATGGCTGGTCAGAGCCTTGTCGATGGCGGGATAATCCCAGGCCGGATCGACGACCATGGCTTCTTTCGTATCCGTGTCGTAGACGATATAACAATTGGTCATGATAGGACCGAGTTCCATACTGATATATTTCATGCTCATAAGTATACTTCCCCCTTAAAAGGTTTTCTGGCTGTCCAAGAGGATGGTCACAGGCCCGTCGTTTGCCAGGGATACGACCATATGGGTCCGGAAATGGCCTGTCGCCACGGTGACGCCGAAGGCGCGGACAGCGGCGACGAACTGCTCATATAATGCTTCGGCCTGTTCGGGCTTGGCCGCTTCGATATAGCTGGGACGGCGGCCGTGGCGGGCATCGCCGTACAGGGTGAACTGGGAAATGACCAGCATCTCCCCTCCCTCGTCGAGGAGGGAGTGATTGAGTTTGCCCTGGTCATCTTCAAAGATACGCAAGTGGACGATCTTGTCGGCCAGGTAGCGGACGTCGGCTTCCGTATCCTTGACGGAAACGCCGAGGAGGACCGTCAGGCCGTTGCCTGCCTGGCCGGTGAGGACGCCGTCCGAGGTCACAGAAGACGTCAGGGTCTTTTGTACGACAGCTCTCATGTCTGGCTCCCTCCCGTATAGCGTTCGACGGCGTAGACATCCTTCAGGCGGCGTATCTTGGTGGCCACGAATTCAAACTGGGCCAGGTCCTTGATGCTGATGCCCATGTGGATGGTGACGTTCTTGGTATCGCTGGTCTTGGCGTTGACGCTGAGGATGGAAATCTTCATTTCCGCCAGGGTGGCCATGATTTCGGCCATGATGCCCGTGCGGTCGTAGGCGACGATTTCCATGTTCACTTCAAAGCGTTCGTTGCCGTCGTAATCCCATTCGACGTCGATGAGGCGGTCTACGTCGTTCTGGCCGTGCGTGACGTTCGGGCAGTCCGCGCGGTGGACCGAGACGCCGCGGCCGCGGGTGATGAAGCCGATGATGGGATCGCCCGGTACAGGGCTGCAGCATTTGGCCAGGCGGACCAGCAGGCCCGGTTCGCCTTTGACCAGGATGCCCGTGCCGTTGTGCTTGACGGGCTTCTTGGTCTTGAGTTTTTCCAGGGCAGCCAGGCTGTTGGTCTTTTCTTCCTGCTTCTGCAGGTCTTTCTTGTGCAGTTCCAGGAGCTTGATGAGGACCGTATTGACGGCAAAGCCGCCGTAGCCGACAGCGGCGACCAGGTCGTCTTCGGAGCCGGCGTTCATCTGCTTGGCCACGCGGCCCAGGCGGCCGCCGACGTTGAGGGCTTTCCAGTCGTGGCCCAGGCGCTTACATTCCCGTTCCAGCGCATCCAGGCCCTTGGCGATGTTTTCTTCGCGGTTTTCCTTCTTGAACCAGCTGCGTATCTTCGAGCGGCTTTCCGAGCTGCCGACGATGTTCAGCCAGTCCAGGCTGGGCTTGCCGACTTTGGACGTAATGATTTCGACGATGTCGCCGTTCTTCAATTTATAGTCCAAAGGGACGATCTTGCCGTTGATCTTGGCGCCGACGCAACGGTGGCCGACGTCGGTGTGGATGCGGTAGGCAAAGTCGATGGGGATAGAACCCTGGGGCAGGTCGATGACGTCGCCCCGCGGCGAAAAAACGAAGACTTCGTCGGAAAAGGCGTCGAGCTTCAGGGCGTTGACGAATTCTTTCGGATTGCTCGTGTCCTGCCATTCCAGGAGGTTGCGCAGCCAGCCCATTTTTTCATCGAAAGCGTCCTTGTTGGCCGTCTGGTTGCCTTCTTTATAACGCCAATGGGCGGCGACGCCGTATTCGGCGATGCGGTGCATTTCCCAGGTGCGGATCTGGATTTCTACAGGCTGCCCTCTCGTCCCGATGACTGTCGTGTGCAGGGACTGGTAGTTATTGGGCTTAGGCATGGCGATGTAGTCCTTGAAGCGGTACGGCAGTGGCTTCCACAGGCTGTGGACGATACCCAGGACGCCGTAGCAGTCCTTGACGTCGTCGACGATGACGCGGATGGCGAAGAGGTCATAGACCTGGCTCAAGTCGCGGTTATCTTTCTTCATCTTTTTATAAATGCTGTAAAAATGCTTGGGCCGGCCGTTGATTTCGCAGTGGATGTGGGCTTCGTCGAGGGCCTTCTTGAGGACGTCGATGGCTTCGTTGACGATTTCTTCGCGGACGTGGCGCTTCTGCTTCATCTGGTCGACGAGGTCGTAGTACTTGTCCGGTTCGAGGTAGCGGAAGGACAAATCTTCCAGTTCCCACTTGATATTGAAAATCCCTAAGCGGTGTGCCAGGGGGGCAAAGATTTCCAGCGTTTCCTGGGCAATACGCTTCTGCTTGTCGCTGCGCATGTAGCGCAGGGTACGCATGTTGTGCAGGCGGTCGGCGAGCTTGATGACGACGACGCGCACGTCCTTGGCCATGGCCAGGAACATCTTGCGCATGCTGTTGAGCTGCTGGTCTTCTTTGGTACGGTAATTGAGGCGGCTCAACTTGGTGACGCCGTCGACGAGGAAGGCTACTTCCTTGCCGAACATCTTCTTGATATCTTCCAGGGTGTACGACGTATCTTCGACGACATCGTGGAGGAGCGACGCCGTAATGGTCGTCGTATCTATTTTCATATCTGCCAGTATCTGGGCGACGGCCAGGGGATGCAGGATATACGGTTCCCCGCTGACGCGGCGCTGGTCCTTGTGGGCCTCTTCGGCCAGGTTATAGGCTTTGGTCACGTCATCGCATTTGGCCTGGGGCAGATACGTATGTATCGTGTCGATGAGGTGTTTGAATTCGACATCTTTATCTTTAAATTCCATAATATGAAACCTCCTCACTCCTTGCAGTACAATTCATACGTCGGCGACGCATGAAGATCCATTTTCCCCGCAAGGATAGGAAAATAATAAGCTGGGCCGTCGTCATCATGGCGTATTTTGAGGACGCCGATTTCCCGGAGGACGACGATGGCAGCGTAAATGGTGTGGACATCATAACAGTCCCCCTGGTCCGCAGCCAGACGGCGGCGGACCTGCCAGACCGGCATGCCCCAGTCGGGGATGCATTTCTTGAGGGCCATGTAAATATCGACCATGACCGCCCGGTTGAGGACGATGTGGCGGCCTGGCAGGTGGACGTCCTGGATGACCAGCTGCGGCGACGACATGCCATTGAAGTCGTTCCGTTCGAGCTGGAAGGCCACGTCGATGACGTCGCCTTCGACGATGGCGTCGCACAGGCCCGCCTGGGACCAGGCGACACCGGAAAGGCGTGTCCTATCGGCGCCGCGGGCGACGAGGCGGACGTGCTGCTTTTCCCGGCCGATGGGACGGATTTCCTCTACCGTAGCCCCGCTCAGGGAAAAGACGGGCCGGCTGTTGCCCATGCCATAGGGCTCCAGGCGGGACAGCTCAGCAATGAGGTCCAAGGTCACATCGGCCGGTTCCAATTCCTTGTCGATGTGGACCAAGGGGACGTAGTCGGCGGCCGTCATATGCGCTGCCGCATAGTCCAGCAGGCGCCGGCGCAGGGCTTCGATGTTCTCGGCCCTGACGGAAAAGCCCGCCGCCATGGTGTGGCCGCCGAACTGGATGAGCAAATCCTGGGCGTATTGCAGGGCTTCGTACATGTTGAAACCGCTGATACTGCGGCACGATCCCTTGCCGATGCCGTCGCGGACGGTGATGACCAGGGACGGCCGGTAATACGTCTCTACCAGGCGCGATGCGGCGATGCCGATGACGCCGACGTGCCAGCCCTCATGATAGGCGATGAGGACGCCGTCGCGGCCCCTCGCCTGCCCTTCGATCTGGGCGATGGCTTCCTGGGCAATGGTGTGCTCAATGTCCTGGCGCTCCGTGTTGAGGCGGCTCAGTTCGGCTGCATCGGCCGCCGCCTTGGCCGCATCGGTTTCCAGGAGCAGTTCGACACCCTTCGTCGCATGGCTGATGCGCCCGGCCGCATTGAGGCGCGGCGCCGCCGTAAAGGCGATACGGCCGGCCGTGATATCCTTCCCGCTGAGATTGGACGCATCGAGGAGGGCCTTGATGCCCGTCCGCTTCCCTTCTTTCATGGCCGCCAAGCCATGGCGGACGAGGATACGGTTCTCGCCAGTCAGGGGGACCAGGTCGGCAATGGTCCCCAAGGCCGCCAGGTCCGTATAGCCCGGCAGGTCTTCATGGCAGTGATGCTGCCACAGGGCCCGGCAGAGGACGTAGGCCACGCCGGCGCCGGCCAGCTCCTTAAAGGGATAGGGGCAGCCGGCCTGCTTGGGATTGAGGACGGCCAGGGCTGGCGGGATCTGTTCCGGCGGTTCGTGATGATCCGTAATGATCATATCCAGGACCGGCGAGAACTGCTGGACCAGGTCGTGTGACGAAATGCCGCAGTCGACGGTGATGAGCAGGTCGGCCTGCCGGCTCAGCTGCTCCAGGGCCCCTTCGTTGAGGCCATAGCCTTCGCTCTCCCGTTCGGGAATGTAGAACTGCGGCGATGCGCCGAGGTCGCGAAGGACGGAATAAACAAGAGACGTCGACGTAATGCCGTCGACGTCATAGTCACCGTAGATGACGATGCGCTGCTTTTCAGTTATCGCCTGCTCCAGCCTGATGACGGCATTCTCCATGCCTTTCATCAGGAAAGGATCGGCCATATCGGCCAAAGTATTGTGAAGAAAATGGTCCCCTGCCCGGACATCGGCGATGCCGCGATTGGCCAGTACCTGTGCCAAGACCGGGGATATATGTAATTGTGCGGACAAGGCCTCCATGAGCCCCTCGTCGGGACTGCCGAACTGCCATCGTTTCTCCATAGCTATCACGACACATTCTCAAGAATAATCACTATCAATAAATCAACTATTATTTTATCACTTTCTATTCTCAAAATAAAGGCTAAATCTATAGCTATTTGCCATTATTTGTTAATTTTGAGAAAGTTTAAAGTTTGTTTAAATATGGCAGGCGTAAAAAAAGCGCTGTCATATGAAGACAGCGCTTTTTCTGTAGGGGTCGCCACGTGGGCGACCCGTTTCGGTATCTGGGTGAATTCTCTACGGAGCCGGACGGGAAAATCCATACATATCCAGTTGCGGGCTTACCACGTGCAAGCCCCTACTGCAAACTACAAAATCACGATTCGGCTACAGCCAGCGCGGAGACGGCGTTGTGGTCGGCAGCAGGGTTGATATCTTCTTTGGAGATAGTCAGGCGGTGCTGGGCAGCCTGCAGGATGAGGTCGGCTGTCTTGACGATGCCGTAGTCACTGGATTTGAGGCTCAAGTCGTAGTTGGCGCCGTAGCCCCAATAGGAATCGGTGCAGTACATGCAGTGGTCGCGCCGTTCGTGATTGACGTGGTTGCGGATCTTCCGCGCCTTGTCGGCATCGACGTGTTCGCGGAGCATGATGCGCTGGATGGCCCAATCCGGGTCGGACGAAACGAAGACATTGAAGGTATTCGGCCGTTTGCGCAGGATGTAGTTGGCCAGGCGGCCGACGATGACGCACGACTTCCCTTCTGTCAGAGCCTGGATGACTTCGGATTCATCGCGGAACATTTCCTGCTGCTTCGATTCATAGCCCGACGCGTAGTGGATATAATCGTCATAGACCTTGGTCAGCAAGGGGCCGAGCATGCGCTTGCGGTCTTTACACCAGGCGGCGAAGGTCTGCGGATGTTCTTTACGGGTCAGGTTGAGGATTTCCGTATCGTAATAAGGGATGCCGAGCTTACGGGCGACGAGCTTGCCGATGTTGCGGCCGCCGCTGCCGTATTCACGGGAAATGGTAATGACCAAGGGACTTTCTGTATCTTCCTTGATCCAGGCCGGATGATTTTCGCGGCCTTCGATTTCACCGATAGCATGGTGACGGAAGAGCAGGTGTTCAATCGGCCCTGCCATCGTGCAGCCCAGGAGGATCAGGGCCAGGCCGACGACGGCATTGACCGTAATCGGTTCCGACAAGATGATGGCCGACAAGATCAAGGCGATGATCGGTTTGATGAAGAAGGCAAAGGATGCATTGGACGGACCTGTCAGTTCGATGGCCTTCATGAAGCACAGATAGCCGAAGCCCGTGACGACTAAGGAACAGTAAATAAGGGGCCATACGGTCTGGGAATCAATACCGGCCACGATGGGGTCGCCGTGGAACAAGAGGATGAAAAACAGGAAGACGCAGCCGATGAGGAAGCTGAAGGCGTTTTCTACGTTGCCGCCCAGTTTTTCAATACGGAGTTTACCCAGCGCCGTATAAAGGGCAAAGGAAACGGCAGCTGCCAGCGATACGAGCAGGCCGATATTGCCGCTGCGGATAATGGCCATGGGATTGGCGACAATGACCAGGCCGATGATACTCAAGACCAAGGTAATGGCCTTCTTGCGGGTAAAGGCTTCGTGAATGATGAAATACGAAAAAATCATGACAAAAATCGGGGTACTGGAGAAAACGATAGCTGCCAGGCCGGCATTGGCCATGTTGACCCCGATCTGGAAGAGGATCATGCTGAAGCAGATGTTAATCAGCCCGAGGACAGCCAAATAGCCCCAATCAGAACGATTGAGGTGGATGCTGCGCTTCTTCAAATCGCGGACAGCCAGCGGCATGAGCAGCAGCCCGCCGACGAGGAACCGAAGGAAAGTCAGCTGGAAAGGCGTGAACGCCGTTCCGGCAATCTTCAAGGAAATTTCCATCGTACCAAAGGCTATGGCTGTCAAAACAATACATAATGTACCCATTTTAGATGACATACAGAAAGACCCCTTTCAAAATGGTTATAAAAACACGCTTTATTATATACCTATTGAGAAAGGATAGCAATAAAAAAGGAGCTGTCGCAGTGCAACAGTTCCTTTTTGAGTATGAAGTTTGCAGTTTTTAGTTTTTAGTGAAGGTTTTTTAATTTAAAGCCCTCTTCTACAAACTACAAAGAGAAAAGACCCCGCATGAGGGTCGAAACCTTCATGCGGGGCCTTGCTTCTATTCTCATGCAGCGAGTGCAATCAAATTAGTCTTCAAAACCCTTCTGTAAACGTACATAGGATTCGCGACGAGCTTTTGCGTCTGCTTCTGTCTTAGCATAGAGAGCGTCTGCTTCTTCCGGGAAGCCTTTCTTAAGGGAAGCATAACGAACTTCACCCTGTAAGAATTCCTGGAATTTGCTGTAATCCGGTTCTTTGGAGTCGAGGCTGAACGGATTCTTGCCCTGAGCTTTGAGATCCGGGTTGTAGCGGAAGAGATCCCAGTAACCGCATTCGACAGCGAGTTTTTCTTCGAGCTGGCTCTTGCCCATGCCTTTACGGATGCCGTGGTTAATGCAAGGAGCGTAGCAGATAACCAGGGACGGGCCATGGTAAGCTTCAGCTTCAGTCATGGCTTTCATGAGCTGGTTCTTATCAGCACCCATAGCTACCTGAGCTACATAGACATAGCCATAGGAGATAGCCATCATGCCGAGGTCCTTCTTCTTCGTGCGTTTGCCGGCAGCAGCGAACTGAGCGATAGCTGCAGTCGGGGTAGCTTTAGAGGACTGACCGCCAGTGTTGGAGTAAACTTCGGTATCGAGGACGAGGACGTTGACGTCGTGGCCGGAAGCGAGGACGTGGTCAACACCGCCGTAACCGATATCGTAGGACCAGCCGTCACCACCGATGATCCACTGGCTACGTTTAACGAAGAACTGTTTCTTAGCGAGGAAGTCTTCGAGAACCGGTTTGCCAGCAGCTTCTTTTTCGAGGAGAGCTGTCAGTTTGTCAGCGCGTTCACGAGAGCCTTCGCCTTCGTTCAGGTTAGCAGCCCAGTCGCTGAGTGCAGCCTGGAGTTCCGGAGAAGCAACGGCTTTAGCAGCGTCGAGGTTTTCAGCCAAGTCTTTGCGGACTTTGTCTACGCCGAGGAACATGCCGAGACCAAATTCAGCAGCATCTTCGAAGAGGCTGTTTGCCCAAGCCGGGCCATGGCCAGCAGCGTTCATGGTGTACGGGGAAACCGGAGCGGATGCACCCCAAATGGAGGAGCAGCCAGTAGCGTTAGCAATCATCATGCGATCGCCGAAGAGCTGCGTGATGAGTTTGACATACGGTGTTTCACCGCAGCCTGCGCATGCGCCGGAGAATTCGAGGAGCGGAGTTTCGAACTGAGAACCGATGACGGTCTTCTTGTTCTGCGGGTTAGCTTTCGGAGCAACCGTTTCCGTACCATAGTACCAGAGATCCATCTTCTGACGTTCTTCGTCGGTGTTCGGAACCATGGTGAGAGCCTGAACCGGGCAAACGTTTACGCAGGAACCGCATTCGAGGCAGTCGAGCTGGTCAACGATGATGGCGAGATCATATTCTTTGCCGGATTTAGCTTTCGGAGCTACTTTGTAGCCTGCCGGAGCAGCAGCCGTTTCTTCTTTCGTCGTCAAGACCGGACGGATAGTAGCGTGCGGGCAGACGAAGGAGCACTGCAAGCAGCCGATACATTTTTCAGCATCCCAGGAAGGAACGTGGAGAGCCGGGCCTGCTTTTTCGAATTTAGCAGTACCGGAAGGCATGGTGCCATCTTCGCGGCCAGCAAATGCGGAAACCGAGAGATCGTCGCCAACCTGTTCGAGCATCGGTTTTGCAACTTCCGTGAAGTACTTCGGAGCCGGACGGCCTTCGACGACTTCGTCTTTAGCGTCAGCCCAGGAAGCCGGATAGTTAACTTCATGGAATTCTTTGATACCAGCATCAACAGCGCCGTTGTTCATGTCAACGACTTTCTGGCCTTTCTTGCCATAGCTCTTGACGATGGAGTCTTTCAAGTATTTAACAGCGTCATCGATAGGAATGATCTTAGCGAGTGCGAAGAATGCAGCCTGCATGACCATGTTGATACGAGTGCCGAGGCCGAGTCTCTGGCCGATAGCGTCACCGTTCAAGGTGTAGAATTTAACATGGTTCTTAGCGATAGCGCGTTTGATGCGAGCCGGAAGTTCTTTTTCCAGTTCTTCGTCGGTCCAGGTGCAGTTCAGCATGAATGTGCCGCCTTCTTTGATACCGCGAAGGATGTCAAAGCGTTTTACATAGGACTGACGATGGCAAGCGATGTAGTCAGCTGCGTCGATGAGGTACGGCATATCGATCGGGCGAGTACCGAAACGCAGGTGAGAAATAGTTACGCCGCCGGATTTCTTGGAGTCATAAGCGAAGTATGCCTGAGCATACATGTCGGTGTGGTCACCGATGATCTTGATAGCGGATTTGTTAGCGCCGACAGTACCATCAGAACCGAAGCCCCAGAATTTGCAGGACGTAAGGCCAGTCGTGTCAACCGGCATTTTCGGTTCGCGCGGAAGGCTGAGGTTGGTAACGTCGTCGTTGATAGCCAGCGTGAAGCCGTTGAGCGGATGTTCTTTCTTGAGTTCTTTGAAGACAGCGAGGAAGTCTTCCGGAAGAACGTCTTTGGAGCCCATACCTGTACGGCCGCCGATAACGTCGATGTTAAGGCCTTCTTCTTTTACGAAGCCAACGATATCGAGGTAGAGAGGTTCGCCGAGGGAGCCCGGTTCTTTCGTACGGTCGATGACAGCGATTTTCTTAACAGTCTTAGGAAGAACGTTGAGGAGGTATTTGTTGGAGAACGGACGATAGAGGTGAACGTTGATGGCACCGACTTTTTCGCCCTGGCTCTGCAAGTATTCGACAGTCTGTTTAGCGACGTCGGAGAGAGAACCCATGGAAACGACAACGTATTCAGCGTCAGGAGCACCGAAGTAGTTGAACGGTTTGTACGTACGGCCAGTGATTTCAGAAATCTTGTCCATGTAGTCAGCTACGATATCCGGCATAGCGTCGTAGAATTTGTTGGAAGCTTCTGTGTGCTGGAAGTATACGTCCGGGTTTTCTGCAGTGCCGCGGATTTCCGGATGATCCGGGTTGAGGGCACGTTTGCGGAATGCTTCGATAGCGTCCCAGTCAACGAGTTTCTTGAAGTTTTCGAAGTCAATGACTTCAACTTTCTGGATTTCGTGAGAAGTACGGAAACCATCGAAGAAGTTGATGAACGGCAGGGAACCTTTAATTGCTGCCAAATGAGCGACACCACCGAGATCCATGACTTCCTGAACATTGGATTCAGCCAAGAGACAGCAGCCTGTTGCACGAGCAGACATAACGTCCTGATGGTCACCGAAGATGTTCAGTGCATGGTTAGCCAAAGCACGAGCAGCTACGTGGAATACGCCCGGGAGGAGTTCACCGGCAACTTTGTACATGTTCGGGATCATGAGGAGGAAACCCTGAGATGCCGTGTACGTAGTTGTCAAAGCACCAGCCTGTAAAGAACCGTGGAATGCGCCAGCTGCGCCAGCTTCGGACTGCATTTCAACAACGTTGACTTTGTGGCCGAAGATGTTTTTCATGCCAGCGGCTGCCCAATCATCGACATGTTCTGCCATAGGAGAAGACGGCGTGATCGGATAAATTGCGGCAACTTCAGTAAATGCATAGGACACCCATGCAGCTGCTTCGTTACCATCCATGGTTTTAAATTTGCTCATAGATAAAACACGCTCCTTAGATAAAAGTATACTTTCAATATGGAAAAACCATACTGATAGGCTTAAGAAAGCTATAAAGACGTCCTGTTGCATCCTCATACGGACGGCGCGGACCCTCACCCAGGTTCCATGGATGACTTCTGTTCACGTATCGTCCATACACGTCCCTATCTTGAAAAAAATGCAATGAAAAAATGCAATGAAAAGCGGGAAGGTTCAATAATATTCAAAAAAGGTGTTGCTAATATTCTTAATCTGTAATACTATTATAGTGATATTACAGATTTGCACACCAACATGCCTTTTGAAGCTTGCTGACCATCACAAACCGAACGACTTTGTAACTTTTTCTTACAAGTTAATTATATGCCTAAGTAATGCTAAATTCAATAGGAATGTGATGCTAGTTTATGCATCGTTCAGTGCTATTTTGTAAACGTATACCAATCGAGTGTATATTAAAGTGCCGATTCGGTGTACACCATTAGTGGAGGTGTTAGTATGGATTTTCATCATCTTAAATACTTTGTCGAAGTAGCCGACAAGAAATCATTCAGCAAAGCCGCGCGGACGCTGCACATTTCCCAGTCCGCCATCAGCCGCACCATCAAGGCCCTGGAAGAAGAACTGGGCGTCGTCCTCTTCATGCGCAACGCCAAGGCCGTCGAACTCACCGATGCCGGCACGATTTTCCTCTCCCACGCCAAGCGCGTCGTCTTCATGTTCGAACACTTGAAGACGGACTTTGAAAACGAATTCAAGCTGGAACAAGGGACGGTCCTCATCGGCCTGCCGCCGATCACGGGCGCACCGATCTTCGCCAACCTCCTGGGGGCGTTCAAGCAGGAATACCCGCAGATCGAACTGGACCTCTACGAACACGGCTCGAAGAAAGTCGAAATCAGCGTCCAGGAAGGCCTCATCGACCTGGGCATCGTCTGCACGCAGCCGAAGGAAAAGGACTTTGAATCGTTCTTCCTGACCCAGGACCCGATGAACGTCATCATCCACCGGGACAACATCCTGTCCAAGGAAAAGACGATTCCCCTCAAGAAGCTGGCCAATGAATCGCTGGTCCTCTACCGCGACGACTTCAACCTGCACGACGAAATCATCCAGCACTGTAAGAAAATCGGTTTCCAGCCGAAGATCGTCTTCGAAACGAGCCAGCGGGACCTCATGATCCAGACCGTCGTCGCCAACCTGGGCGTCGCCCTCCTGCCGAGCCGCCTGTGCCCGACGAAGGAAACGAACCCCCGCGTATCGGAATCGGTCGTCGTCCGTCCCCTGGTAGAACCGGAAATCATGCACGTCCTCTACGTCATCTGGAAACGGGGCCACTACCTCTCCCATGCCGCCCAGTTGTGGCTCGACTTCGTCCGCAATAAGGCCCGCGTCATTTCCAACTTATAAGGCTTATGGACAGACACAAGTTCCCTCCTGACCTGACGGGGATCCGCCAAAAGGAGCAGCACGGCCGGGCGGCCCTCTCCCGCCTGCGCCGCCGCTTCTGCCAGGCCTGGCACGGTCTGCCAAAGGCCCAGAAATGCGTCGTCATCGTCGCCCTGCTGGAATTCTTCTGGATCGCCGCCTTGCAGTTCCAGGTCTATGAACTGGCGGACACCGTATCCACCCAGCGCGTTCGCATGGCACAGCTGGAAAAGCAGGCCAAGAAACAAAATAATATGTTATATTCCGCCTCGCAGACACTGGACGATATCGAAAAGAAATGGCACCGCCTCAATTTCCGCGTCCTCGAAAACACCTGGCGCATCGAAGAACCCGAAAAAGACCCGGACTCCTTATGAGTCCGGGTCTTTTTTTTGACCTTCTTTTTAATTTTCGATGATTTTCAGGAAGGCTTCCGGTTCCGGCAGGGACCGCAGTATCTTCCAGGGCGCGCACTGGGCCAGTTCCTCATAGGAATAGCGGCCTGTAGCCACGCTGATCGTGCGGGCGCCGATGGCTTTGCCGCACTGGATGTCGTAAGGCGTGTCGCCGATGACATAAGCCATCTCGATGGCATCGCCCCAGGCTTCCTTGGCGATGGCCAGGGCATTGCGGGCCAGATCATCGCGATAGTAATAATTGAAGGCGAACCCAGAATGAGAGAAATCGAAGTACTGGGACAGGCCGAAGACGTCCATCTTCATGCGGGCGCCGATGGCGCTGTTGCCGGTCAGGAGGAGCTGCCTGTAATCCTTTCGCTGTTGGAAGAAAGCCAGGTTCTCTTCTACGTGGGGCAGGACGACGCCTTCTTCGGCCTTGCGCTTCAGCCATTTGAGGAGCTTCTTTTCATAGCCCCGGCAAAAGGCATGGACTTCATCGTCTGTCGGCATGATGCCTGTGGCTTTATACAAGAGCTGCTGGCAGATGAAATTATCCGTCCGGCCGCCGGCGGCGATCTTCGGCACGGGCACGTCGGCGCCCTTGAGGTCGTGGAAGACTTCTTCAATGGCGTACAGACCGGCCCGGCCCGTATTCAATAAGGTTCCGTCAATGTCCCAGTATAGTAATTTCACAGTATTCACTCCATCTTCGGGCACGCACTTTGGTCATTACTGTTTGGATACGATGTCCTTCGTATCGCGGGCGATCATGATTTCTTCGTTCGTCGGGATGACGTACATCTTGACCGTCGAATCATCCGTGCTGATGAGGGCATCTTTGCCGCGGACGTTGTTGCGCTGCGGGTCGAGTTTCGCACCGAGGTATTCCAGGCCTTCAGCGATGGCTGCACGGTCTTCGATGCCGTTTTCGCCGACGCCAGCCGTAAAGGTGATGACGTCTACGCCGCCCATGGCAGCTGCGAAAGCGCCGATTTCCTTGCGGACCTGATAGTGGAACATGTCGAGGGCGAGCTGAGCGCGTTCGTTGCCTTCAGCAGCAGCCTGGCCGAGGTCGCGGAAGTCGCTGGAAACGCCGGAAATGCCGAGGACGCCGGATTTCTTATTCATGAGCGTATCCATTTCTTTCGTCGAAAGGTTGTGGTTGTCCATGACGTTGAGGACGATAGCCGGGTCGATATCGCCGCAGCGGGTGCCCATGAGGACGCCGGCGAGCGGTGTGAAGCCCATGGTCGTGTCGACGCATTTGCCATATTTGATGGCAGCCAGGGAAGAACCGTTGCCGAGGTGGCAGTTGATGATGCGCAGTTTTTCAACGGGTACGCCCATGACTTTAGCGACTTCGCCAGCGACATAGCGATGGCTCGTGCCGTGGAAGCCATAACGGCGGATGTGGTCTTCTTTGTAGAGTTCATACGGGAGGCCATACATGAAGGCTTTCGCCGGCATGGTCTGATGGAAAGCCGTATCGAAGACGCCGACCTGAGGAACGCCGGGCATGATGGCTTTGCAGGCGTTGATGCCGATGATGTTAGGCGGATTGTGGAGCGGAGCCATAGCCGAGCATTTTTCCAAGGCTTTCATGACTTCATCCGTAATGAGCGTGGAAGCAGCGAATTCTTCGCCGCCATGGACGACGCGGTGGCCGACAGCGTCGATGGCATCCATGGATTTGATGACGCCGCATTCAGCGTCGGTGAGGATGTCGAGGACGAGTTTGACAGCGACTTGGTGATCCGGGATGGACTGTTTGATTTCTTTCTTCTGGCCATTCCATTTGTGGGTCAGCTGCGAATCGGGAAGGCCGATTTTTTCGACCAAACCTTTTGCCATTACTTCTTCATTGTCCATGTTGATGAGCTGGTACTTCAAGGACGAGCTGCCGCAGTTTACAACCAATACGATCATGAAAATTTACCCTCTTTCATTTGTCTTAGAATTATTTGAGCTGGCCAAATACGTGGTCAACTACTTCTTTAGCCAGGGCATCGCCGTCTTTGTACATGTACATGACGTGCCATATCTGGCCATTATCTTCAAAGAAGAGACTCCGCACGATGAGTTTGGCCGGCTGGCCGTTGAGCGGTTCCGTATAGGAAGCGTCGACAACAGTGGTCTTGCGGCCGCTTTCTTCCGCGTCGGTGACCTTCGTTTGCAGATCAGAAACATCCGGTGTCTGTTTCAGCATGGCAACATATTCTTCTGCCATGGCTACAGGCGTCGTTTCGCCAGCCGTTTCGGAAACAGCGACGACATTGATGTGCTTATCGTTGTTGATGTACATCATGCCTTCCCCATTCTGGCGGCTTACATGGGCCAGGTCGAACGGTGTCATGACATAGACTTCCGAATTCCCGGCTTTGAGCTGGACATACCCGAAGCTGTATTCTTCGAGCATCGTCATGTTGCCGCATCCGGACAACAATACGACAGCTGCGGTCATGGCCGCAACTGCTAATAATTTCAATCCTTTCATGCAATCACCTATTTATGCTTTCTACAGACTAGGTTCATTATAGCATAAAAGATTTATAGCGTCACCTAAAAAAAAGCGACGAATTGCAAATACTTTCGCCTCTCCCTTGGCAGGAATGAGTATACACCATTGACGTTTCCCGGCCTGCCCCGTATACTTATAACCATTAGCACGATTTTATTTAAAACATATAATATAATTCTCATCAGGCTATACTTTTTCGAGATTTTGTGAAATTCTGAACATATAGGAGGCTCTATGGAATCCCTTGCCATCATCGCCGAATTCAACCCGTTCCACACGGGTCACGCCCGTTTAATCCGCCAAGTCCGCCAGGCAGCCGGCCCGGAGGCGGCCATCGTCATCATCATGAGCGGCGCCTTCGTCCAGCGCGGCGAACCGGCTTTTTTCGATAAATGGCACCGCGCGGCCTGGGCCATCGACGGCGGTGCCGATGTGGTCATCGAACTCCCTGCCGTCTATGCCCTGTCCAGCGCGGCCGGTTTCGCTCAAGGCGGCGTCACCTTAGCCGCCCGCCTGGGCTGCCAGGCCCTGGCCTGCGGCGTCGAAGGCGGAACGGCGGCTGACTTTCTCTCCCTGGCCCGCCGCTCCGAGGGACTGACAGCCTGCCTGAAGGCAGCAAAAAAATCCTCAGCCGGACAGCAGCTGACTGACGCACTCATGGCCGCGGCCCCTGACGAAGCCCGGCTGCTGCAGCAGCCCAATGCCCTGCTGGCCTTTGAATATGCCCGGGCCATGTTGAAACAGGAACAGCCCTTGACCTTTCTTCCCCTGCCCCGCCAGGGCCGACACGGCGATACCGGCCTCGGTGCCGCCTTTGCCAGCGCCTCGGCCCTGCGGCAGGCCATGACCGACCATCCAGGCGATGGGAAGCCTTATATATCCTATATAGTAGAAAGAGTCCGCCCGTCCCTGCAGGACCAGCTGGCCCAGGGCGCCTTCACTGATTACGGCCGCTACGGCGATTTCGTCGCCAGCCATAACCGCCTGCTGACACCGGACCAGCTGCGCAGTCTGCCGGCCTTTACGGAAGGATTGGAAAACCGCTGGCACCGCGCTTTCATGGAAAGCGGCAGTTACGACCAGGCCCTCAGGAGCATCAAGACGCGGCGCTATGCCTACAGCCGCCTCTGCCGCATGGGCGCCTATACGCTCTTGCAGCCCTCGCGGGACCTCATGGACTGCTCCTATGAGGCAGGTCCGCAATATGCCCGCCTCCTGGCCCTCAACAGCCGCGGTGCAGCTTTCCTGAAAGGGGCCAAGGGCCAGCTCCCGGTGGTCACCAAAGTGCATTCCGACGCTCCCGGCCTCTCTCCCCTGGGACAGGAACAGCTGAAGCTGGACCTCAAGGCCAGCGACATCCAGTCCTTTTGTTTTTCTAAAGAGAGCCAGCGAAAAGGCCGTCAAGATTATTATCATTCACCATTTTTTCTGTCTATTAAAAAATAATATCCCATATATGCTTAAAAAATCAAAACGTTTTCTCATGTTTACAATTGTTTTACAGCCTAAAATCTGTTATGATATGATATGTATTGTATTTTTAAAATTATAAGGAGGTTTTCCGTGTGTCTTTAAATCTTAATATTTATCAGACCCTGGCTGCGGCCATCGTCGTCTACTACGTTGGCGTCTTCCTGCGCGTCAAGATCAGCGTCCTTCGTAAGTACTGTATCCCGGCGCCCGTCGTCGGCGGTATCTTATTTGCTATCATCAATTGCATCTTATATACGCAGGGCATCTGGAAATACGAACAGGATACGATCATGCAGAACATCTGCATGATGCTCTTCTTCACCAGCATCGGCTATACGGCCAGCATCAGCCTCATCAAGCGCGGCGGCGTCATGGTCCTGAAAATGGCCATTGTCACGACGGTCCTGATCATCTGCCAGAACATCATCGGCTCCGGCCTGGCTATGGCCTTTAACCTGAGCCCGCTCCTGGGCCTGGCAACGGGTTCCATCCCCATGGTCGGCGGCCACGGTACGGCAGCGGCTTTCGGCCCGCTCCTGGAAAGCATCGGCCTCGACGGCGGCGTGACCATTGCCGTCGCAGCAGCTACGTTCGGCCTCGTCGCCGGCGGCGTCATCGGCGGCCCGATTGGCGAAGAACTGGTCCACAAATTCCACCTCGTCAGCTCGGCCGAATCGGAACGCTTCGACCCGTCCTTCAATGCCGGCACCGTTTCGACGCTCAAAGCCGTCGCCGGCAATAAAGAACGCGCCGAAAACGCCATTAAGATTGAAAATAAAATCGGCCAGACCATCGACAACTACCGTTTCATGAACGCCATGGCCCACCTCTTCCTGGCCATGGGCCTGGGCACTCTGGTCAGCGGCTTCTTCAGCAGCATCGGCCTGGTCTTCCCGGGCTATATCGGCTCCATGATCGTCGCCGCCATCATCCGCAACATCGCCGACTTCACGCACGCCTATAAAATCTATCAGCGCGAAAGCGAAGTCCTGGGCAACCTGAGCCTGACCGTCTTTTTGACCTGCGTCCTCATGAGCCTCAAGCTCTGGCAGCTCGCCGACCTGGCCATCCCCCTGGTCGTCATGCTCCTCAGCCAGGCCCTGTTCATGGCCATCTTCGCTTACTTCATCGTCTTCCGCGCCATGGGCAAGGACTACGAAGCAGCCGTCATGACCAGCGGCGTCTGCGGCTTCGGCCTCGGCGCTACGCCGAACGCCATCGCCAACATGACAGCCATGACCGAACTCTTCGGCCCGGCACCGACGGCCTTCTTCGTCATCCCCCTCATCGGCTCGCTCATCATCGACCCAGTCAACGCATCGATCATCACCGTGTTCATCAACATATTCCACTAGGGGTTAGGGGTTAGCGGTTAGCAGTTTGTGGCTCGTGGCTCGCGGCCCCTATGGCAGCCCGGCTCTCCTGCTAGGAGAGCTGTCAGCGCAGCTGACTGAGAGGTTAATCGATGATTTGCCGCCTACGAACTGCAGTATCAGTTTGCGGAATTCCCACAAGCGGGCCGCCCAGCCACAGCTGTCCGTTCCAGCAACCGTCCTGCGCCTCCCGTTGGTTGGCACCTGACGGGCTGGAAAGGCTTGGGACGGCCCCTACGGCAAAAGGTCCTGTCGTCTAACGACAGGACCTTTTGCTGGAGGAACGTCCCTTCCGGTCACACACCGGGAGGGGCTTTTCTGTATGGAATTTTATTTTGCCATCAGGCTGGCTACTTTATTGGCAAAGGCGACGGGGTCGTCGGGCATGATGCCTTCCAGGAGCAGAGCCTGATCGTAGAGCAGATTGCAGTAGTCCTTGAAGGATTGGCTGTCTTTGCCCTGGTCGTGGACGGCCGTCAGTTTGCTGAACAGTTCATGCTGCGGGTTGATTTCCAGGATGCGGCGGGCCTTGAGCATGGGGTTGTTGGCAGCGGCAAAGGCCTGTTCCATGGCCAGCGACGGGCCGGCAGCGTCGGCGACGAGGCAGACGGCACCGCTCTTCAAGCGGTTGGACAAGCGGACATCGGCGACTTTATCGCCCAGGAATTCTTTCATGTCCTTCAAGAGGCCTTCATTATCCTTGGCCAGTTCTTCGTTCTTCTTCTTTTCTTCCTTGAAGGCGTCGTCTTCCAGGTCCAGGTCGCCGCGGCTGATGGAGTGGAAGCGGTGGCCTTCGTATTCGCCGATGGCTTCGACGGCGAATTCATCGACCGGGTCGGTCATGTAGAGGACTTCGATGCCGCGGTCGCGGAGCATTTCCATCTGCGGCAGGCCTTCGATGGCTTCTTTATCCTTGCCCGTTGCGTAGTAGATCTTCTGCTGGCCGTCTTTCATGCGGTCGACGTATTCTTTGATGGTGCACAGTTTGCCATCTTTCGACGACATGAAGAGCAGCAGGTCCTTCAATTTTTCGACGTTGTTTTCACCGGTCATCATACCGCTGTAAACGCCGATTTTCAGGGATTTGCCGTATTCAGCCCAGAATTTTTCGTATTTTTCACGGTCCTTTTCCAGGTTGCGTTTCAACGTCTTGAGGATGGTCTTTTCCAGGTTACGGCCGATGAGGCTCAATTCGCGGCTCTTCTGCAACAGTTCACGGGAAATGTTCAACGACAGGTCCGGCGAATCGACGAGGCCTTTGACGAAGCGCAGGTAATCCGGCAGGAGGTCCTTGCATTTATCCATGATGAAGACGTGGCGCGAATAAAGCTGGATGCCCGGTTCATAATCGGCATAGTAGAGGTTGAACGGAGCCTTGCCTGGGATGAAGAGCAGTGCCGTGTAATCGACGGCCCCTTCGACGCGGTTGTGGAAGATTTCCATCGGTTCTTCCCATTCGTAGAACTGATGCTGGAAGAATTCCTTATATTCTTCCGGTTTGATGTCCGATTTATTGCGCGTCCACAAAGGCTGCATGGAGTTCAGCGTCCGCGTTTCCGTATGTTCTTCTTCCGGTGCGTCTTCGATGACCTTGCCGTCGGCGTCTTTCGGTTTTTCCTTGGTCGTGAAGTCCATGGTGATCGGGTAGCGGATATAGTCGGAATACTTCTTGACCAGGCTCTGGAGGGTCATCTTGTCGGTATAGTTTTCTTCACTGTCGTCGCCGTAGAAGTCCTTGCCCAGGCTGAGGATGATCGTCGTGCCGTGTTTCGGTTTCTGACATTCTTCCAGGCTGTATTCACCGTCGCCAGTGGATTCCCATTTATAAGCCTGTTCTTCGCCGGCCTTGCGGGTGACGACCGTGACTTTATCGGCGACCATGAAGGCCGAATAGAAACCGACACCGAACTGACCGATGAGATCCTTATCCGTGCTGTCGGCATCCTGGGATTCTTTCAATTTTTCCAGGAATGCCTTGGTGCCGGACTGGGCGATAGTACCGAGGTTTTCCATCAAATCCTGTTTATTCATGCCCAGGCCGTTATCGGATATCGTCAACGTGTGGGCATCGGCATCAGGCGTCAAATGGATTTCAAAGGCCGTGTCCCCTTCGAGGAGGTCGCCGTTGGTCAGCGACTGGTAATGCAGCTTGTCGATGGCATCGGATGCATTGGAAATCAGTTCGCGAAGGAAGATTTCGTGGTTCGTATAAATAGAATGGACCATCAAGTCCAGTAATTGTTTCGTTTCAGCTTGAAATTCATGGGTTTCTTTCGCCATACTCAAACACTCCTTTATATGATTCTGCCGTAGTGGCGGATACCTTCAGGTACCCTTACACCAATATCATACAGCAAAAAGTCAAATAGTCAAGTATTTTTTAAGAATTTGACCTTTATCGTGTATCCAGTATGCAAACGGAACAGGGCATTACCGAACCGATTCCGACCTTCTCGACCCTCTTCGGCGAACCTTTTATGCCCTTGGCGCCGGATATTTACGCCGGTATGCTCGGCGAACGCATCGAAAAGTACAATACCAAGGTCTACCTGGTCAATACGGGCTGGACTGGCGGCCCCTATGGCATCGGCAGCCGTATGGACCTGAAATACACGCGGGCCATGATCACCGCCGCCTTGAACGGCCAACTCGACAACGTCCCCTACCGTCACGACATGCGCTTCAACGTCGACATCCCCCAGGTCTGCCCAGGCGTGCCCAACCAGATACTCAACCCGCGGGCGACGTGGGACAACAAGAAGTCCTATGACATCATGGCCAAGAAAGTCGCCGCCATGTTCTACGAAAACTTCAAGACCAAGTACCCCGACATGCCCGAAGAAATCATCCAGGCTGGACCGCGGGTGTAGAGGGGCGCCCGTCCCGGGCAGGCCGCAGGCCGCAGTTCGCAAGCCGCAGGCCGCAGCGACATCATAGATGTCGCACTGTAGGGGCCGTCCTGTTAAGGCGGCCCGTTGTGGGGAATCCCGTTATCGTTCATCATATAGTTGCCTTTCGGACTTGGCTCAATTTGACGGGACCGCCGATGAAGATCTGCTGCAGTTCCCCTTGTTCGCCGACTTTGGCGGCAATGGCCAGGGTACCGCCGGGCTGCTTCATGTAGCAGGCCACGTTCTTATGGGTCGTGCAGGCCAGGGCCGCGGCGACGGCTGCCGATCCGCTGCCGCAGCTGTTTTCCCAATATAGCGTGTCCGTATCGCGGACGTAGACAGCGGGAATCATGGTCTGTTCCTTCGTATCGCAGAGAATCAGGCCGTAAGCCGGGAAATCCTCGCCATCGACGTAATCAGCCAGGATATGCCAGTATTTCTCTTTATCAATGCCTTCTAAATCAGGCACGAAGTGGACGAAGTGCGTAATCCCCGGCAAATCGACGCGGAAAAAACGGGCCGGCACATCGCCGGCGTCGACGAGGACGCCGCTCACATCTTCGGGATAAGGCATTTCAATGAAGGCTTCATACAGGCCATCGCCTTTCTGGGCAACCTTAGCCGGCAGGACCGTATCGCAGCCCGAGCAGGATACATCGTATACGCCTTGTGTCCCGCCGTCACAGGCCAGGGCCCAGGCCGCCGCCGACCGCGATGCATTGCCGCAGAACTCGCCGCCCATCATGTCGACGCGCAGCGGCTTTCCCGCTTCGCGGGTCACATAGCCGACCTGTTCCGCCTCGATGCCCGGCAGGGCCAATAACTTCGCCGCCAAAGCACTGTGTTCCTCTTTCGGCACTGGCGTCAGCACCAGAATCGTCGTATTGCCGCTAGGGTCGGCTACTAAATAATCTATGGTCATGTCCATCGCTCCTTTAGTCTAGTAAAATATGTTCCTATTATACCATGATTTGGCGAAGGACGCAGGCCGCAGTTCGCAGTTCGCCGGCCGCAGGCCGCTGTAGGGGCTTCCACGTGGGAAGCCCGTTTAAGAGGTTAGCGGATAGCGACCGGCGGGACGGCAACAGACGTCCCTATACGCCCAAAATATGGTATAATGTAATTGAATAGGAGTCATGCTCCCATCGAATTTATGATAAAGGGGTTGATCTTATGTCGAAAACGGCAGCAGATATCATGGAAAAAAATGTCATTACGGCGCAGAAAGATACGTCTATCTTTGACCTCGTCGATATGTTCGTAGAAAACAACATCACGGCCATTCCTATCATCAAAGACGACAAGGAAATCATCGGCATCGTCACCGACGCAGACCTCCTGTACAAGGAAGTCAAGCCCTGTGTCCCCCAATACGTCAACCTCCTGGGAGCCAACATCTATTACGGCAACCTCAAGGAATACCAGCAGGGCTTCAAGAAACTCTTTGCCTGCACGGCCGAACAACTCATGACCAAAAAAGTCATCATGGCCGGCCCGGACGCCACCATGGAAGACCTGGCCAGCGTCATGGTCGCAGAACACCTGAAAGCCATCCCCATCGTCAAGGACAAGAAGCTCCTGGGCATGGTAGAACGAAAGAACATCCTCAAACAACTCTATAACGAATACGGTGAAAATACGCAGTGAAAAAAAGCGCTGTCGCATATGCGGCAGCGCTTTTTTAGCAGTTAGCAGTTAGCGGCTGGCGGCTGGCGGCTGGCAGCCCGGCTCTCCTGCTAGGAGAGCTGTCAGCGTAGCTGACTGAGAGGTTAATTCTCGTCCTATTCGGAATCGCATGCAGGCGATAGCTTTACATGTTGGGCTCCTACAACCCCATTATGGCAGCGGGCTCGCCACGTGCGAGCCCCTACATCGTTATTTATCCTCGTACACGCGGACGCGGAGGTGGAGACCCAGTTTGTCGCAGATGGCGCGGCATTTCTTGATTTCTTCGCTGTCTTCGACGTGGTCGACGACGGTAAGGACGACGTTGGGGACGTACTGTTTACAGTCGACGGCGAATTTGAGCATGGCGTCATAAGACTGGATGCCGAATTTGCTGCGCGTCAGTTCCAGGTAGCGTTCCTTATTGGACGCATTCATGCTGATGGAAATGGTATCGAGGATACCGCCGCCAAAATCGGGGGCCGTATCGCGGCCATAGGCCAGGTCGGACAGGCCGTTGGTATTGACGCGGGTCTTCACGCCGGGATGCGTTTCCTTGACGTACTTCAAGAGGGCCGTCAAATCGGCCAGCCGTTCCGTCGGTTCGCCGAAGCCGCAGAAGACGACTTCGTTGATGTGGTCCCAGGGAGCGCCATCGAGAGCCTTCTTCACTTCATCGACGGTCGGTTCCCGCTTCAGCCACAGCGTTTCATTTTCGGCCATCTTCTTCATGGAGCGCAGACAGAAAGTACACGAACAGGTACAGCGGTTGGTCAGATTGACGTACATGCTCCACTGCCCTTCAGGCTTCATCTTCAAGCCATCTGCGAGATCTACATATTGTCCTTGTCCTACTACAGTGTAAACGATCATAATACCCTATCCTCTTTTTTGTTATTTAGAGCTGCCTGAATGGCAGACATCATCTCAGTGTGGTCAGATATTCTTCAAAGGCCAATCCGGCGTTGTGCGGCAGGTCCAGTTCTTCCGTATAGGCCATGACGCGGCAGATGAAGTCCGACGCCTTCTGTACGGCCTGTTCCAGGCTTTCGCCGCGGACGACGGACGCCGATACGATGGCCGTAAAGACATCGCCTGTACCGCTGCGGTCGCCGCCGATTTTTTTCGCTTTGACCCAGCTCGTCCGGCCGTGGTCGTAGATGAAATTGCCGATATACGGCCCGTCGTGGATGCCTGTCAGGATGACGCCCTGAGGCCCTTTTTCGGCCAGAGCCTGGGCCATGGCCAATAAATCGGCTTCACCAAGGTCGCGGTCCGACCGGTACGGCAGGTTCAAAAGCTCACAGGCTTCGGTCACATTGGGCGTCACTACGTCGGCATAGGCCAGGAGGCGCCGCATTTCATCGCACATCTCCTGGGTATACGACGGATACAGCTGGCCATCGTCGCCCATGACGGGGTCGACGATAGCCAATGTATGGGGTCCCTTGAAATCGCGGAGGAAATCGAGGACGATGTCGATCTGCCGGGCCGAGCCGAGGAAGCCCGTACTGATGCCGTCAAAGGTGAGATCGTTTTTCTTCCAGCTCTCGATATACGGCGTCATGTGATCCGTATAGTCGTCGAGATAATAGTCGTGGAAGCCCGTATGGACCGACAAGATAGCTGTCGGCAAAATGCAGCCCTGGACTTTCAGGGCCGACACGATGGGCAGGGCCACGGCGATGCTGCAGCGGCCATAGCCGGTCACATCATTGACCAGAGCCAGTTTCTTCTGATGCATATACAATCATTCCTTATCTTTTCAGGCTATAACCATAACCATGGAATCTAGCCTTGACCAGACAAGCGGCCAGTGCATAAGCGGCAATCATATTGACGACGCCTTCGCCGATGAGTCCCGGCACCATGGGGATGCCGACGGCCCAGCTGCCGTAGAGGAGACTGCCCGATACGGTATAAGACAGGACCATCCAGGCAGCGGATAAGAAGAAACCGATGAAGACGCGCGGCGACGTCAGCGTCCATTCCCGTTTGTCCGGACGGACCGTATAAAAGACGGCTTCGACCATGACGTACTTGATGATCAGCGTCGGGATGATCCAAATCGGGAAACCGCCAATGAAATCAGACAGGGCCGAGCCGACAGAAGCGGCCAGGGCTGCCTGGCGGCGCGTACTGAACAGGACAGACGCAAAGATAATGGCGTCCCCCAAATGGGCATAGCCCAGTGGAATGGGAATCTTCGGTACAAAGGTAAGGACAAAGACCAGGGCCGTCAAAACGGCCGCATAACAAAGGCTCCCAGCCGAAGTGGCCGATTGTTTGTGTTCCATAGAATATGATGACATGTGAAATCCCCCTAACGGTTATAGAGTTTCACACATTGGCCAATGTATGGTTATGATTAATCTGTACTCTATTTTAGGGTATATCCACCCCATTGTAAATGGGACAGATTGAACTTTTTCTGTCTAACAGAAAAAGTTCAATCCGTAGGGTCTCCCACGTGGGGAGCCCGTCGGGTATTTGGCGGCACTCTCCTCAAACGGGAAAAGCGTTCATATTCTGGATTGGGCTTGCCACGTGCAAGCCCCTATAAAATCAAAACGGGACCGTGCATGACGACATATGTCTTCGTGCACGGTCCCGTTTTTATACGAACCGCTCAATCACACCAGCTTGCGGGATTCCCACAACGTGCCACATGCGGGCTCGCCACGCGCGAGCCCCTACATATCAAAATGCGATGGCCCTTACGGCGACATGATTCATGGCGCTGCGGCCTGCGAACGGCGGGCTCGCCGCTTCTGCTGTCCGTTCTGGCAGCCAGCCTATGCCTTCCGTTGGTCGGCACCTGCTGGGCCAGAAAGGCACGCGCGAGCCCCTACATATCCAAATAGGTCCAGCCCTGGTCCTGGTGGATTTTCTTCTCTTTCATGAGGTGGCCCAAGGCGCGCTTGAAGGCGGCTTTGCTCAGGCCGAATTTGGCTTTGATGACGGCCGGTGCCGTCTTGTCGCCATAGGGCATCTTGCCCTTGCGCTGCTTGAGGAAGTCCAGGATACGTTCGGCATCGGGATTGATGGCATTTTCCTTGGTCTGGCGCAGGGAGATGTTGATGCGGCCGTCTTCGCGCAGGTAGGTGATGCGGCCTTTGATCATCTGGCCGATGAGGATGGGCCCGTTGAATTCGCTGCGGTGCAGGAAGGCGATCCAGCGTTCGCGGGTCATGAGGTATGCCCCCTGGTCGGTCATGTTGTAGACCGCCCCTTCGACCCAGTCGCCGACTTTGGCGTCCGTCGCCGCCCGCGAAGCCCGGCGCATTTCGTCTTCCACTTCCATAGAGACGGCCAGACGGTGGGACTTGTCTTCATAGAGCTTGACCCAGACGTATTCCCCTTCTTTCGGCCGGCCTTTCATTTCGGCAAAGGGCATGAAGATGCCCCGTTCCGTGCCGACGTCGACGAAGGCACCGAAGCGCGTCGTATTGATGACCGGCGCATAGCCGATCTGGCCGACTTTGATCTTAGGAAGGCGCATAGAGGCCGTCAGGCGGCCTGACGGGTCGTGGTACAAGAAGACCGTCACTTTGTCGCCAACTTTGACGTCGCCTGTCTGCTGGTTCTTATGGAGTAAAATATCGTCGTTCGTATTGCCCGTACCGCCGTTCAAAAAGACGCCCATATCGCTCTGGCGCAGGACTTCCAGCGTAACAATACTATTTTCCTGAAGTGTCGTCATCTTATTCACCTTCGTAGGCAATGCGCGGTGCGTCGCACCATAAGTTTTCCAGATCGTAATACTGACGATCCTGTTCGACGAAGACGTGGGCAATGACTTCACCGGCATCGATGAGGATCCACTTGCCTTCGCGGTAGCCTTCGACGTGACGGACATCATAGCCGTTCTTTTCCATCTGTTCTTCGATATTGTCGGCAATACTCTGGGACTGCCGGTTGTTGCGGGCACTGCAGATGACGAAGTAGTCCGCCATGAGGGACGAATCGCTCATATCGAGGGTGACGATGTCCCAGGCTTTCTTGTCGTCAGCGGCCTTGCAGGCAATTTCATAGCTCTTCAGTTCTTTCGGTTGTTCAGCTTTCGCTGCTTTCATGGTAATTGGCATGTATATAGTAACTCCTTTATGACGTAATTATTGTTTCGTATCATCCGGTTCCGGCGCCGTCGAGATGGCGTTGTTCGTGCGGCCAATGACTTTCTGGACTTCGACCGGATCGTAGGTCCAGTAGTATTTCGTATCGCCGTTCTTGCCGCTCATGGCCATTTCGCCGGGCAGGATATAGAAATCGATGTTGTCAGCCGTCACGCCGCGGAAATCGAAGGCCAGCTGGGCCATGTCCTTGGCGGAAATGTTGGAATCGACGTTGTGCCAGGCCCGGTACATGAAGAAGGCATTGGTCACGCCGAAGCAGTCCTGCCGGTCTTCATAGAAGTTCTTGATGAACCGTTCCTGCCGCTGCGTCCGCGACAGATAGCCGTCCGCGTCGATATAGCGCATATAGCCGGCGGCTTCCTTCCCGGTCAGGATCTGATAGCCCTGGAAGAGGTTGATGTCGGTCTTCCCCGTCGCTTCGTCGCCGTGGTACATGTTCTTTTCGACGTAAATCGGCACACCGCCGCTGAGGTCGACCATCTTCGAGAAGGAATCGGCCGTAAAGGTCGCATAATACGGGATGGGGATGTGGAAAATGTCTTCGACGACGGCCCGGACCAGGCTCATGCCGCCTTCACTGTAGACATCCTGCAATTCCTGGATGCCCTTTTCCTTGCGCCCTTCGATTTTCGTATCGTCAGGCAGCATGATGATGTCGATGTGCTTCTTGGCCTTGTTGATAGCCGCGACGCCGACGAAATTCGCCTGCTGCGGGTCCCCGCCATCGGTGCCGAGGAGCAGGACGTAGAGCGGCTTGTCCGGGCTGGTCTGGGCAAAGACGGAGCTGTCGCTCTGGGTCTGGCTCGTGTCCGGCACATCCTGCTGGATCGGCGCCTCTTTGATGGACTGGTAATGCAGGTACAGGGACCGGCCTGCCAGGACGATGGCGATGGCGGCGACGACGGCCAGGATGCGGTATAATATCTTTCTTCGTTTCTCCTGTGTCATCCTCAGGCCTTCCCATCTGCGGCACGGACGACGTCGATCTGGGCATTGCGGTTGACGACGGTGCCGACGAAAATAGGTTTGCCCTGGTCGAGGAGATGGCGGATCGTCGAATCATAGCCCAAGAGGACGGCTTCATCGAGGTCGCGCCTGGCTGCCTGGCGCAGGTCGTCGACACCGTCGAAGTCGCGGTTCACTTCGATGTAATCGGCGAGGAAAATGATTTTTTCCAGGGTGCTCATCTGTTCCGCCCCGGTCGTGTGGTGGGCGACGGCCCCCAAGAGGGCCGGGTCGGTAATGCCATAGCGCTCCTTGGCGATGGTCACGGCCGCATAGCCGTGGAGCAGGCCGCCGTTAGCCAGGATAGGTGCCGGCAGGACGGGAAAGGATTTTTCCGCCAGTGCCTGCATCTCCGGCAGGGGCAGCTGTTTGGCAGCATCGTGCAAAAGGCCGGCTACTTCAGCCGTATCGGCATCGCAGCCGTAGCGGTCTGCCAATTCGCGGGCCGCTGCTGCTACACCCAGTACATGGGTATAGCGATGAGAAGACAGAGATTTCTTTAAATCCTCTTTGATTCTATCTTTGAATTCTTCGTTGTACATTGATATACTCCATTTTTTCTGATGTATTCGGCCACAGCCGGCGGTATCATATAGCGCACAGATAGCCCTAAGCGGATGCGGCGGCGCAGTTCTGTCGATGAGATTTCCATGGTCGGTACGGGCAGCTTGAGGATATGCTTCCCCAGCTCTCCGAAAGAGGCGATGATGGAATCGATCTGTTCTGAGCCATCGGGCCGGGTCGCTCCGACGAACTGGCACAGCTTCAGGATTTCTTCCGGTTCCTTCCAGTTGTACAGGTCGTGGATCGTGTCTGTACCGGATATAAAATACAAGATATACGACGGTCCGTAGAGCTTCTTCAGGAAGCGCAGCGTATCGACCGTATAGGAGTTGCCCTTGCGGTGCATCTCCATATCACTGACTGTAAAATGCGGGTTGTCAGCCGTAGCCAGGCGCGTCATGGCCAGGCGCTGCTCGGCCGTCGCGCCGTTGACGTTCTTGTTGGGCGTGATGTATGACGGCACGAAGAGGACCTTGTCCAGGTGAAAGGTCTGGCGCGCTTCTTCAGCGATCATGAGATGGCCTAAATGGATGGGATTGAAGGTCCCTCCCATGATGCCGAGCCTAGTGATTTCCATGGTACCAATAGATTCCTCCCCAGGCGATAGCTACTGCTAACGCGTAAAGCAATAAAAATCTGGCATAATGCCGGTATTCAAACTGTGTCTTCGGCGACGCAGCGTACTGGCGCAGGGTCCGTCCATACCCGCGCAGCTTCCGCAGCCTCAACGGACCTGACCGTCGCCGTCGACGAGGTATTTATAGGACACGAGAGCTTCCAGCCCCATGGGTCCGCGGACATGCAGCTTCTGCGTGCTGATGCCGATTTCGGCGCCAAAGCCGAATTCAAAGCCATCGGTAAAGCGCGTCGACGCGTTGACGTAGACAGCGGCCGAATCGACGGCGGCCTGGAAGGCAGCCGCAGTGGCCTTGTTTTCCGTGATGATGGCTTCCGAATGGTGAGTGCTGAAACGGCGGATATGGTCCAGTGCTTCCTGGAGGGAGCCGACGACCTTGACCGACATGATGAGGGCGTTGTATTCCGTCGCCCAGTCGTCGTCACTGGCAGCCTTCATGGCGCTGGACTGGCAGGCTTCGTCGTCACCGCGCAGCTCGACGCCGTCGGCTTTCATGACCGGCGCCAGTTTCTTGAGAAAGGCCTGGGCCACGTCGCGGTGGACCAGGAGCGTTTCCATGGCGTTGCACGTCGACGGCCGCGAGACCTTGGCGTTTTCGACGATTCTGACGGCCATGTCCAAATCGGCATCCTTGTCGACGTAGACGTGGCAGACGCCGCTCCCCGTTTCGATGCAAGGCACTGTCGCCGTGTCGACGACCATGCGGATCAGGCCGGCCCCGCCGCGGGGAATGGCCAGGTCGATATAGCGGCGCAAGGTCAAGAGTTCTTTGACCAGGGCCCGGTCGGTATCCTCGATGAGGTTCACAGCATCGGCCGGAAGGCCGGCTGCGGCCAGGCTTTCGCGGATGACTTTGGCCAGGGCCGTATTGGAAGCGATGGCTTCACTGCCGCCGCGGAGAACGCAGGCATTACCGGCTTTGACGCAGAGGACGGCGGCGTCGACCGTGACGTTGGGCCGCGATTCATAAATGATGGCGATGACGCCTAAGGGCACGCTGACCTTGCGGATGTGCAAGCCGTTGGGGCGGTCCCATTCGTCGAGGACGACGCCGGCCGGGTCTGGCAGGGCGATGACCTGGCGGACGCCTTCGGCCATGGCGGCGATGCGCTCTTTGGTCAGCGTCAGGCGGTCGACCATGGCCGACGCCATGCCCTTGGCTTTAGCCCGCTGCAAGTCGACGGCATTGGCTGCCAGGATATCGGTTTCATGGGCGACGAGACCGTCGGCGATGGCGGCCAGGGCCTGATTCTTTTCCGCCGTAGAGGCAGCGGCCAGGACGTACGAGGCTTCCTTGGCGTCACGGCCTTTGCGGAATACTTCGGATATCATAGAAAATACCCCCTTTTAATACATGGCGACGAGATTATCGCGATGAATGACTTCCTCATAAATGCCATTGTGGCCCAGGACCTTGGGAATATCCGCAGACTGCAGGCCCTTGATGGCATTGATGTTGACGCTGCTGTAGTTGCTGATGCCCTTGGCAATGGTCAGGCCGTCGTAGACGACGCTGACGATGTCCCCTTCATCGAAGATGCCTTCGACGGCGGTAATGCCGACGGGCAGGAGGCTCGAACCGCAGTCGATGATGGCATTGCGGCAGCCCTGGTCGACGACGAGCCGGCCCTGGGCCTTGCTGCCCGATACGAGCCAGCGCTTCTTCGAGTGCAGCGGCGTTTCTTTAGCTTTGAACAGCGTCCCCACTTCTTCGCCGGCGCAGATACGGCTGATGATGCCGTCTTCACTGCCCGAGGCGATGACCATGTCCACATCGGCTGCCGTGGCAATGGACGCGGCCTGTATCTTAGTGTACATGCCGCCCGTGCCCATGCTGGACCCGGCGTCGCCGGCGATTTCATAGATGTGCTTGTCGATGTTGTCGACGACAGGGATGATTTTGGCATCATCATGGGTCCGCGGATTATCCGTGTAGAGGCCGTCGATGTCGGACAAGAGGATGAGCAGGTCGGCGTCGACGAGGCCGCTGACCATAGCCGACAGCGTGTCGTTGTCGCCGATTTTGTATTCATCGACGGCGACGACGTCGTTTTCATTGATGATGGGAATGACGCCCATGTCGAGCATCGTCAGCAAAGCGTTGCGAGAGTTCATGAACTTGCTCCGGTCCTGGGAATCCATGCGGGTCAGCAGGACCTGGCCGACGACCTGGCCGTATTCGCGGAAGAGCCGTTCATACGTATGCATGAGGACGCCCTGGCCGACGGCGGCGAGAGCCTGCTTTTCCCGTATCGACCGGGGCCGGTGGTCCATGTGGAGCGGCGCCATACCGGCATTGGTCGCGCCGGAGCTGACGAGGATCATCTGCTTACCCTGGTTCTGGAGATCCGCCAGTTCCCGGACCAGGTGTTCCATACGCCGATAGTTCAATTTTCCCGTAGCATGGGAAATGGTGCTGGACCCGACCTTGACGACGATGCGTTTCTTCTGGCCGAAGTCCCTGCTTGTACTGTTCACAAAGCCTCACGTCCTAGTCTTTAATAAATTCGTAATGAGATTTCTTGTCTTTCTTCTTGAATAAGACGCCGTAGTGGCCGATGACCTGGATGAGTTCGGCGCCGAGCATATCGGCCAAATCTTCCATGGTTTCCTTCGTCGGCAGATTGGCGTTGTTGAGGACGTGGGCCTTGATCAGTTCCCGCGCCGTAATAGCAGCACGGGCGCTGTCGATGACGGCATCGCTGAGGCCGTCCTTGCCGATCTGGACGACAGACGGCATGAGGCTGGCCATGCCCTTGAGTTGCTTCTTATCTTTATTGTTCATATGGATCTCCTTGTGCTCATTATTATATAAAATATGTTGGACTCAGGCGGGCTCGCCACGTGCGAGCCCCTACGATGGCTCCCCTATCAGGGGAGCCAATGGCGGCCTGCGTTATTTGTGGTATTCAAATTCCATGGAATAAATGCGGACGGTGTTGCCGTCCTGGATGCCGTGTTCCTGGAGGAGCTTGTCCAGTTCCATGTAGCGCCAGATGCGCTGGAAGCGGCGCAGGGACTGGTCGTCGTCGAAGTTGGTCATAGCGACGAGGTTTTCGATGCGGGCGCCGGTGATGACGAAGGCGCCGTCGTCGTCGCGCTTGACTTCAAAGTCCGGCTTATTCTGGGCTTTATAGACGACTTCTTCCGTCGTTTCGTCCGGTTCTTCGACGTACTCTTCGAGCATCGTCCAGACCCGTTCCAGGAGCTTGTCCATGCCTTCGCCGGTCATGGCGCAGATGGGATAGACTTCGACGCCGTGAGCGGTCATGTAGTCCATGAGCCGTTCCAGGTTGTCCGAATCGCCGAGGAGGTCGATTTTGTTGGCCGCTACGACCTGGCGTTTGCGCGCCAGTTTTTCGCTGTATTTCGCCAGTTCGGCATTGATCTTTTCATAGTCTTCGATGGGGTCGCGCCCTTCGATGCCCGACACGTCGACGACGTGGATGAGGATCTTCGTCCGTTCGATGTGGCGCAGGAAATCGTGGCCCAGGCCGACGCCTTCACTGGCGCCGTCGATGAGGCCGGGGATATCGGCCATGACGAAACTGCGGTGGTCCGGCAGGTTGACGACACCCAAAATCGGGTTGAGCGTCGTGAAGTGGTAAGCTGCGACTTCCGGCTGAGCTGCCGAAACCTTGCGCAGGATACTCGACTTGCCGACGCTGGGGTAACCCAGGAGGCCGACGTCAGCCAGGACCTTCAGTTCCAGGCGCAGCCACCGTTCTTCCCCCGGTTCGCCCCGTTCGGCAAAGGTCGGCGTCCGGTTGGCGCTGGTGCGGAAATGCCAGTTGCCGCGGCCGCCGCGGCCGCCTTTGGCGACGATGGCCCTCTGGCCGTCGCGGGATAAGTCGGCCATGACCTGGCCCGTTTCTTCATCTTTGACGATGGTCCCCAAGGGAACAGTGATCAATAAATCTTCGGCATTGCGGCCGTACTTGTTGCTGCCTTCACCTTTTCCGCCGGGCTTGGCCTTGAACAGGCGGCGGAACCGGAAGTCGACCAGGGTATTGACGTTGCGGTCGGCGACGAGGACGACGTTGCCGCCCTGGCCGCCGTCACCGCCGTTCGGCCCGCCCTTGGGGACGAACTTTTCGTGACGGAAACTGCTCATGCCGTCGCCGCCCTTGCCGGACTGTACAAAAATTCTTGCTCTGTCTATAAACATATTTCACCTCATAGGAATACATGCGGATACAGAAAGAGACACAGCATACATATACCATGTCTCCTGTCTATCTGTCCAAAAATATCTAATTGACGTTACTATCAAATTTTAAAGCATATTCGCTCATCTGTAAAGTCATTTTTCCTGAATAATTTCCAAAGCCTTCTCGAACTGGCTGTCTTCCGGGTCGGACGGCGTCAAGGGAACAACGACATCCGGTTCGATACCGACGCCGTCGATTTCGCGGCCATTCGTCGTCCGATACTTGGCGACGGTCACTTTGACGGCTGATGCCGAGTCGACGGGGAAGACGCCCTGGACGGTCCCCTTGCCGTAGGTCTTGACGCCGACGATGGGTCCGAGTTTCATGTCCTGGACGGCACCGGCGACGATTTCCGAAGCGCTGGCCGAATTTTCATTGACCAAGACGACGATGGGAATCGGGTCATCCGTCCCCTGGGCCGTGTACTGGTCCACTTTGCCATCCTGTTCCGTATAAGACACGATGGTACTGTTGGGCGGAACGAAATTGCTGGCCACGCCGACAGCCTGTTCGACGATGCCGCCCGGGTTGTCACGCAGGTCGAGGATGAGCTTGTTCATGCCCTGCTCGCGGAGCTTGGTGAATTCCTTGGTGAAATCGTCAGCCGTGCCATCACTGAAGACGGCCACGCGGATATAGCCGACGTCCGTGCCGTCGACCATCTTGCCGGCGACTGTCGGCACGTGGATCTGGCGGCGCTGGACGGTAAAGGATTGTTCTTCGCCATCGCGGCGGACGACGAGGTCGACGCTGGTGTCGACAGGTCCGCGGATGTTCTTGGACACATCTTCCAGCTGATAGCCCTCGACGGACGTGCCATCAATGGACACCAGGATATCACCGCGCTGGAGACCCGCTTCCTCAGCCGGACTGCCTTCCATGACACCGGCGATGAGGATGCCTTCATCGGTAGAGGCGATGTAGACGCCGATGCCGGCGTAAGTGCCGCTCATCTGGGCGGAAAAGTCTTTATACAAATCGCCGCCGAGATAGGTCGAATGTTTATCGCCCAAAGTACTGACCATGCCCTTCAAGGCACCGTCAAAGATGGCGTTTTTATCGACATTTTCGGCATAATGGCTTTCGATGATTTCCAAGGTCCGGAAAAACTCGAACATCGACGAAGGCCGGCCGGTATAATACCAAAAGAGGCCAACCATGGCGACAATCATGATGATCATACCGCTGCAGACATACCCCAGCGGCCGGCGGACGTTCTCCCACGTCTGCCGTAAACTATGTTTCCCCATTATGGTGCCTCCTTGTATAGTGTATCAAACTTCATACCTCAAACATATCCCTGCGGATCGACGGGGTCGCCGTTGGCGCGGACTTCGAAGTGGACGTGAGGGCCCGTGGAGTTGCCTGTCGAGCCGGCGTAGGCGATGACCTGGCCCTGAGAGACGCTCTGGCCGGCGGAAACGGCGAGTTCCTGATTGTGGCCGTACAAGGTCGACAGGCCGTTGCCGTGGTCGATGACGACGGCATAGCCATAGCCGCTGACCCAGCCGGCTTCGACGACAGTCCCGCCGTCGGCGGCCTGGACAGGGGTCCCATAATCGACGCCGATGTCGATACCGCTATGGTAGATGGTCGTCCCGAAGATGGGATGAGTCCGATAGCCGTAAGGCGAAGTGATGACGCCGTTGACGGGCCAGATCATGGCACCGGTCCCTCCCCCGCCGGAAGGCTGGGAGCTGCCGGCATCACTGCTTTCGCCCTGGTCGCTGCTGTCGGGAGCGGCCGGAGCCGGCTGGGCTTCAGCCGACGCCCGCTGGCGCAGCATCTCGGCAATGGACTGGGAAGCCTGCTGATATTCGGCATAAGCCTTTTCTGCCGTCGCCTTATCGGTCTGAGCCTGGTAGAGGACAGCCTGTTGTTCTTCTTTATGCGATGCGATTTCGTCGCGCTTGGCCTTCGCTTCATCGCGCAGCTTGGCCTGGCGGTCGCGCTGTACTTCTAACTCTTTCTGAGCCGCTTCGATGGCCGCCCGTTCCTGGCGGATGTCGGAAATAAGGGAAATATCGGCATCGACGACGCGGCGCAAGAGCTCCAGGCGGTTCGAGAAGTCGCTGAAGTCCTTGGCGCCGAGGACGACGTCGAGATAGCTCAGCTGGCCATGCATGTAGACGTCGCGGATGCGCCTGGTAAAGACTTTCTCCCGCTTCTCCAGGCGGGCCCGGTTCTCGTCGAGCTCGGCCTGAGTCGCGGCTATTTTTTCTTCTGTCGCCGCCAGGTCAGCCGTTACCGTCCGGTATTCGCCCTGGGCCGCTTCCAGGCTCTTCTGGATTTCATAGAGCTTGTCGCTGACGTTGTCGATGACCATTTGGGCCTGGGCCTTCTTTTCGCTCTGCTCGGCCATGCGGGTCTGGACGTCGTCCAGCTGGTCCTGCAGGTCATCGTCGGCAAAGGACAGGAGGCACGGCGACAACAGGGCTGCCGTTACGGCCAGGATAATGTATTTTCTTACCATATTACACCTTCATATATCGTTTCAGCGAAATCGTACTGCCCAAGGCGCCGATGATCATACTGATGACCAGGAGGATGGCCGCCGTGCGGTACATAAAGGGATAGACACTGACCATGGGCAGGAAGGCCAGGGACTGATGGATGGCCGTGACGGCGAATCCATAGAACTGCCACAAGGCCAGGTCAGCCAGGACGCCGCCGATGAAGCCCAGGAGCAGCCCTTCCAGGAGGAACGGCCAGCGGATGAACCAGTTCGTCGCGCCGACGTATTTCATGATGGCGATTTCCTTGCGCCGGGCGAAGACGGTCAGGCGGATCGTATTGGAAATGATGAACAGCATGGCCAGGGTCAGGAAAATGATCAAGGCAATGCCGCCCCAGCGGATGATGCGCGTAATCTGGAAAAGCTGTTCGACGATTTCCTGGCCGTAATGAGTCCCTTCGACTTCGGGATAATCGGAAACGATGTCCGCCGTCCGGCGCACGGCTTCCGGTTCCGTAAAGGTCACTTCATACGAACTGGGCAGGGGATTCTTGCCGTCCAGGGCGTCGAGGATACCCGGCTGGTCCTTCATGCGTTCCTTGAGGATATCCATGGCCTGGTCCTTATCGGTAAAGGCAACGGACTTCACGTCGGGCAGGGCGCTCAGGCGGCGGCCGACGCTGTCGATGTCCTTCTGGCTCACGTCGTCTTTGAGGTAGACCGTGATCTCGACCTGGCTTTCCAGGTTCTCGGCGAAGTAATCGAGGTTGGCCACGAGGGTCAGGAAAATGCCCAGGATGAACAGGGACAAGGCGACGGTAGCGATAGAGGCGATGGACATGAAGCGGTTGCGCCAGAACGACTGAATGGCTTCGGCCATGTAGTAGCGCATGGTCCTAATTTTCATCGTCATAGCCCCCCTTCTGTTCATCGCGGACGACTTTGCCGCCGTCGATTTCGATGACCCGCTTGTTCATCATGTCGACGAGGGTCTTATCATGAGTCACCATGAGGACTGTCGTCCCCATGTGGTTGATTTTCTTGAAGACTTCCATAATGTCCCGCGACGTTTCCGGGTCCAGGTTCCCCGTCGGTTCATCGGCAATGAGCAGCAGCGGCCGGTTGACGATGGCCCTGGCGATGGCTACGCGCTGCTGTTCGCCGCCGCTGAGGTTCTTAGGCAGGGCATCGGCCTTGCCGACCAGGCCGACCAGGTCGAGGACATCGCGGACACGGCGGCGGATGAGGCGCCGCGGCGCTTCGATGACTTCCATGGCAAAGGCCACGTTTTCCTGAGCCGTCTTATTGGGCAGGAGGCGGAAATCCTGGAAGACGATGCCCATTTTACGGCGCAGATAGGGCACGCGGTTCTTGGCCAGCTTATTGACTTCAATGCCGTTGACGAAGACCGAACCCCGCGATGGCAGTTCTTCATAGGACAAGAGCTTGATGAGCGTCGACTTGCCGGCCCCGCTGGCGCCGACGACGAAGACGAACTCGCCCTTGCCGATATGGAGCGATACGTGGTCCAGGGCAATGGAGCCATTGTCATAGACCTTGGATACGTTCTTTAATTCAATCATAAGGACCTCCGATGCTGTTGCAGGCGCTTGCGGACGCCCTTGCGGCCTTCCAGGATGCGCAGGGCCAGATAGGCATTGCGCAGGGACTGGCGCCGCAGGTGATTGAGGCGGGCCTTGATTTCCGGCGCCAAATGGCCGAGAGCCAATTTCTGGCTCACGTCGGCGACGATATCCGCAGCCTGGACGTCTTCTGTCGTGCCGCAGACCCTATCGCCGATGAGGTCGATGAAACTGTCGATTTTCGGGTCATACGACACGGCCGTCGCCGGCACCTGCATGATAGCCGAAAAGATGAGGGCATGCAGGCGGTTGGCAATGACCGCATCCATACAGCCCATGAGGGACATGAATTCCACCGTCGTATAGTGGCCGTCGAGGACGACGGCTTTCGTCTTCATGCGGCTGGCAATGTCGCGGCCGGCTTCGACGTCGGCCGGGTACTGCATGGGGATGAAGATGACGTGGACGTCCTGTGTTTCCTGCAGCTCGTCAACAGCAGCGGCAATGGCGTCCTTATAGGCTTCATGGTCCTGCCAGTTGCGGACGGCAATGCCCAGGCGCCGGCGGATGCCGGTGATGCCGTGTTTCTTGAGAATATAGAGGCCGATGTTCTTATCGACGGGATGCATGGACAAGACGGCGTCAGCCGTGACATGGATAGGCGGCCGGGTCACGCCCATGGCGGCCAGTTCGGCTTTGGAATCGGCATCGCGGACGCCGATGACGGCGACGCGCTGCAAGACATCGCGCACAGCCCGGCGGGCCTTGGCACCGCGGACGGGGCCGATGCCCTGAGCGTAGAGCATGACGGGCTTCTTGAAGAACAGGGCGATTTTCATGATCCACAAGTAATAATAGAGGCTGCGGGCGCTGGTCACGTCCTGCAAAAGGCTGCCACCGCCGCTTATAAGAATATCACAGCGGCGAATGGCCGCTGCGATAGCAAAGAAGTTCAGGCGGTGTACAGCCTGTACGTTATGGTTTTCCCGGGTCATGCGGCAGTTGCCGGTGATGACCGTAATCGATACGTCGGGAATGATGTCTTTCAGGGAGCCGACAATGGCCGCCAGCATGGCTTCGTCGCCGGCATTGGCAAAACCGTAATAGCCGGAAATAACGACTCTAGTCACGATGGGCCACCTGCTTTCCCAGCCACGTCGTCACATAGCTGACGATGGCAATGGCGATGATCAGGCCGATACCGATGACCATGCCCGTCACCCAGCCGTTGATGCCGCGGATGAAGGACATGAGGAAAGGCGTGCGGATATGGGCGAAGGTTTCGACCATAGAGCCGACGCCGATGGCAGCGGCGATGACCAGGAAGAAGTGCAGCAGCTGCGGCCATTTACGGTACAGGGCAGCGACCATGAGGTAGAAGGCCGGATGGCCGATGAGGAATTCCTTTTCCCGCGGGCGGGCATAGAGGACATTTTCCAGGAAGCGGCGCATAGCGACTTCCACGCCCGGTACGGGGACGCCTGCCGTGTGGCCGCTGCGGCCGACGAAGATGACGCCAGCCAGGGCCAGGACGGCCAGGATAAGGATGGTCCCCATCTTAATGGGAATATTGAGGAAATCCTTGACGAAGACCTTTAGGTCTTCCGGCGAGGCGATGGTCTGTCCCATGAGCGGGAAGCGGCGCAGATAGCCGATAGCCACCAGGATCAGGGGCAGGATGAAGGTCAGCTTGACGCCGCGGTAGAAGTCGAATTCCATGAAGAAGCGGATATTGCCCAGCATGGCGGCGATATAGAGGCCGCCGATCATGGCCACGGCGACGGCAAAGAACAAGCCGATGGTGCCATCGCGGACGACGCGGCCATAGCCGAGTTTCTTAGTGATCTTCATCTTCTTCCAGTGGTCCAGGGCCAGGAGAATGGCCGCTGTCGGCGCAGCTGTCGCACAGCCGATAGCCCAGACCTGGAGGAACAAGGCCCCTTTGGCGACGATAGCACCGATGACGGCACAGACGATGCCCAGGCCCATGAGGATGTAGTTCTTGCGGTCCGTCAAGGGCAGGAGCAGGTTGAGGACGAAGACGAAGCCGCAGGCTGCTGCCGCTGCCGTAATGGCCAGGAGCAGGCGGTTCGGATAATAGGCCGGCATGATGGAAGCCCGGCCCAGGGTGTAGCCCCGGTCCGTCAGTTTCTGCGAAACCATCTTGACGTAAGACAAGTTGGTCTGGGTCAGGTTCATGCCGTGGAGAGGCTTCTTATAGAGCGGATAGAGATTGACCCGGGCATTGCGTTCCAGGTCGCTGATGTAAAAGCGCATAGCCGCTTCTTCAGGCGTAATCTTTTCCAGTTCTTCCTTGGCCATGGCATAGACGCGGGCCGTGCGGTAATGGACCAGGCCGGCCAGGTCATACATGCCGTCCTGCTGATTATACTGGAGCTGGTTGACCGATTCGATCATATAGAAAGGAATGTCCCTGTCGTTCAGGTTGTCCGCCGTATAGTCCAGCATGGTCTTGCGTTCGGCGTTGACCGGCGTATAGCCCAGGACTTCCTTGCCGACGAACATGATGCCCGATACATTCTTGATCTGGTCGACGCGGTCGAAGAAATGAGCGACCTGTTCCTTCGTCGGGTTGCTGTAATTCGTCGGCCGCAGGATGACGTGGAAGCCGTGGTCGCTGATAGTCTTGGCGTCAGCGCTGAGGATACCCAGGTTGACATCGCCTAAGCCCGGCATGACACCTTGAATACCGGCAATACGGTACGGGCCATGGGGCATGATCTTGACTTTATCGTCACCCAGGCGGGTCTTGAGGTCGGACACGACTTCGTCGAAATAGAGGTCCGTCTGGCCCTGGGGCTTGCCGATGAGGTAGTAGTCATAGGATTTGTCGGTAATGCCGAACTGAGGATAATAGAGGTCGGCACCGAGTTTCGTCACCAGCGACAGTTCGCCGCGCTGGGTCAGCTTATTGAGGGTAGTATCGTAAATGGCAAAGCTCGTAACGCCGGCATCGCGGCACATCTGAAGTGCCGTGTCGAGGTCGTAGCCGTCGTTACGGGCCATGACGACGATGGCATCATAATCCATAGCCTGTTCTACCGTCGTCGACTCATTTTCTATCGCATTGCGTTGTACGCACATGCCCAGCGCACAGACGAGGCCGATAAAGACGGCCAGTATCATCGCCAGCATACTGCGTTTATTCATGTTTGTCATTCTCTTCACCTTATCTATGAGTTGCTCACCTGGCCATGGATGGTCAGGAGGCCGTCGCGCATGGTGACGCTGTCCGGCTGGATTCCCAAGGGGAACCCGGCAAAGTCGTAAATCTCAGCATTGGCCATCTGCGTCGTGCTGATCTGCATGCCCATGCCTTCTACCGTCACGGACGACGGGATGAACATGAGCTTCGACCCTTTCATGCCAAAATGACCGCGGACATCAGCCTGGGCCGACACGAGGCCGCCCAGCTTCACCCGTCCCTGAACGCGGACGGCGTCGTCTTCAAAGGAGACCTGCGGGTCCGTCAGTCCCTGGACCTTCTTGACCAGGAACTTTTCCAGTTCTTCGCTGCGGATGGATGCCGTCATCTCACCGCTCTCGGCCCGGGTGACCCGGACTTCCTGATCGGCCAGGGCCAGGAGCGGCTTGAAATGGACGCCGTAGAGATTGCAGTCGAAGTGGGCGAAGGTCAGATCGCCAGCCTGGAAATTATTGGCATGGACCGTAATGGCGTCGATGTCGCCGAGGAAGATCTTCGCCCCTGGCGACGCCTGGACGCGGACATCATCGCTGTGCAGATTGAGTGTCGCCGACAAGGCTTGACAGAGGCCGGCTTCGGCCAGCTGGGGCGCATAGGAATTGGCGCCGACCAAGAGGGCTGCGACGATGACAAAGAAAATCATCCATTTTTTCATTTACTTTAGAGCTCCTGCTTTGCTAACTTCTTTTCTTTTTCCTGCTGCAAATACCCTTCGATGAAGATGTCCAGGTCGCCGTCCATGACAGCCTGGATATTGCCCGTTTCGACATTGGTCCGGTGGTCCTTGACCAGGTTGTACGGGTGGAACACGTACGAGCGGATCTGGCTCCCCCATTCGATAGCCTGGTGGACGCCGCCGATTTCGGCTTTCAGTTTTTCCTGCTTTTCCTGTTCCAATTCAAAGAGCTTAGCCCGCAAGTACTTCAGGCACATTTCCTTATTCTGCAGCTGTGACCGTTCATTCTGGCACTGGACGACGATGCCCGTCGGCATGTGAGTCATGCGGACAGCGGAACTCGTCTTGTTGACGTGCTGGCCGCCGGCACCGGAGGCGCGGAAGTAATCGACGCGGACGTCGTCCATATTGATTTCGACATCGACGTCGTCCGGCAGTTCCGGCATGACATCGACAGCCGTAAAGGACGTGTGGCGCCGGGCTGCGGCATCGAAAGGCGAAATGCGGACCAGGCGGTGGACGCCTTTTTCCGATTTCAAATAGCCATAGGCGTATTCGCCTTCGACGCGGAAGGCAGCGCTCTTGATGCCCGCTTCATCACCGGGCTGCATATCCAGGACGGTCAGTTTGTAGCCATTGCGTTCAGCCCAGCGGGTATACATGCGGATGAGCATCTGTGCCCAGTCCTGAGCTTCCGTACCGCCGGCACCGGCGTGGAAGGTGATGAGGGCGTTGCACTTGTCGTATTCGCCGGACAAGAGGAGCCGTACTTCCCGCTTTTCGATGTCCTTGAGCAGGTCGTGGTACTGCTTTTCAATGTCTTCGGCAAAGGAGGCGTCGCCATCTTCCATGGCCATTTCCAAATAGTCGCTGAGGTCATCAGCTTTGCGGACGAGTTCTTCGTGACCTTCGACTTCCGTCTTGAGCAGCGTCGCTTCCTGGGAAATCTTCTTGGCCTTGTCCGGGTCATCCCAGAAGGTCGGGTCACTCATCTGCATATCTAAATCCATGATACGTTCTTTTTTCCGAGGTAAGTTAAAGTGAATCCCCGATTTCTTGTATTCTATGTTTGAGGTCTTCCAGCGGTTTACGCATTTCATCTAACAACACAAGTATCACCTGCTTTTTCTAAATAAAAATAACTATAATAGGATGTTCACAGAATTCGCGCGGGCGCCCCACGTGGGCGCCCCTACACGGGATAATTTATACGGGATTCGCGTGGACGCCCCTACGCCATCATTGCCGTTCCCGTTCTTCGTCTTTCTTGATGTCTTCGGCGCTGACGGGTTTGCTTTCTTCGTGGACTTCATGAGCGCCCTGGAGATGATCTTCCGCCTGCGGTACGGGCTTGCTGTACGTGACCTGGATATGATAGAGGAAGGTGACGACGGTCCGTTTGATGGATTCGATCATTTCCTCGAACATTTCATAGGCTTCGAATTTGTATTCGACGAGCGGATTCTTCTGACCGTAAGCCCGCAGGTTGATGCCTTCCTTGAGGGCATCCATAGCGTCGAGGTGGTCCATCCACTTGCTGTCGACGACACGGAGCATGATGGCCTTTTCCAGTTCCTTCATGGTCTGTTCGCCGATTTCCTTGAGGCGTTCTTCATAGAGGTCGACGGCGATCTGTTTCAATTTATCCTGGACTTCGACGCGGCTCAGGTTTTCCAGTTCTTCCACAGACGTAGCGTTCTTGGGCACGAAATACTGCTGCATCTGGCTCAGGAGGCCGGCGAAATCCCATTCTTCAGGATAGAGCTTTTCATTGGCGTATTTGTCCAGGCCTTCGTGGATGATATCGTCGACCATGCCCATGATAGTATCGCGCAGGGAATCGGCTGTGAGGACCTGACGGCGCTGGCTGTAGAGGACTTCACGCTGCTGGTTCATGACATCGTCATATTCCAGGACGTATTTACGGATTTCAAAGTTGTGGCTTTCGACTTTCTTCTGGGCCTTTTCAATGGACCGGGTAATCATCTTGGCCGTAATCGGTTCGTCTTCATCCATGCCCAATTTATCCATGAACTTGGAAATGTTTTCCGAGCCGAAGATACGCATGAGGTCGTCTTCCAGAGACAGGAAGAACTGCGTCGTACCCGGGTCGCCCTGACGGCCGGCACGGCCGCGCAGCTGATTGTCGATACGGCGGCTTTCGTGGCGTTCCGTACCGATGATCATCAGGCCGCCCAGTTCAGCGACGCCTGGCCCGAGTTTGATGTCCGTGCCGCGGCCAGCCATGTTGGTGGCAATGGTGACCATGCCCTTCTGGCCGGCGTTCTTGATGATTTCCGCTTCTTTTTCGTGGTATTTGGCGTTGAGCACGTTGTGGACGATATTTTCCTTATCCAGGAGCTGGCTGAGGATTTCCGACTGGTTGATGGACGTCGTGCCGACCAGGATCGGCTGGCCCGTAGCGTGGCGCTTCTTGACTTCCCGGACGACGGCGCGGTACTTGGCGTTCTTCGTCTTGTAGATGACGTCCGGCAGATCGCGGCGGATAGCCGGTTTGTTGGTCGGGATGACGTAGACGTCGAGTTTATAGATCTTGTTGAATTCGTCTTCTTCCGTCTTGGCCGTACCGGTCATGCCGGCCAGCTTGTCGTACATACGGAAGTAGTTCTGGAAGGTAATCGTAGCCAGGGTCTTGCTTTCGCCCTGGACCTTGACGTTTTCCTTGGCTTCGATGGACTGATGCAGGCCATCGCTGTAACGGCGGCCGAACATGAGGCGGCCTGTGAATTCATCGACGATGACGATTTCGCCGTTCTTGACGACGTAATCCTTATCGCGGTGCATCATGAAGCGCGCCCGCAGGGCCTGGATGACGAGGTGGTTCAAATCGAGGTGGTCGTTGTCGAACATGTTGCTGATGCCCAACATCTTTTCAACTTTGGCAACACCCGAGTCGGTCGGCGCGATGGTCTTCTGTTTTTCGTCCATCGTGTAGTCGTCTTTGGTGAAGGTCTTGACGATGCCTGCCAGCGTGTAGTACAGGTCCGTCGATTTTTCACCCGGGCCGGAAATGATGAGCGGCGTCCGCGCTTCGTCGATGAGGATCGAGTCCACTTCGTCGACGATACAATAATTGAGCGGCCGCTGTACCATCTGGTCTTCGCTGATGACCATGTTATCGCGCAGGTAGTCGAACCCGAATTCGTTGTTCGTCCCATAGGTGACGTCGGCGTTATATGCCCGGCGGCGCTGGTCATACGTGAGGTCGTGGACGATGAGCCCGACGGACAGACCGAGGAACTTATAGATGCGGCCCATGTCTTCACTGTCACGAGTAGCCAGGTAGTCATTGACGGTGACGACGTGGACGCCCTTCCCCGTCAGGGCATTGAGGTAAACCGGCAGCGTCGCGACCAAGGTCTTGCCTTCACCCGTACGCATTTCGGCGATATCCCCGCGATGGAGGACGATACCCCCCAGGAGCTGGACGTCAAAATGGCGCATCCCTGTCACACGGCGCGAAGCTTCGCGGACGACGGCAAAGGCTTCGGGCAGAATGTCGTCCAACGTTTCACCGTTGGCCAGACGATTCTTGAACTCGAAGGTCTTCTCCTGCAGCGACGCATCGCTCAGGCCTGCCAACTTCGGTTCCAGATCATTGATGCGGCGGACAATGGGCCACATCTTCTTTAATTCATGCTCCGTGTTATTCCCGAGCAGTCTTTGTATCAGTTTATTAAACACCTATCCGAGACCTCCAATTTACACAATTTGCAATCTACTCTGTGATATTATATCAATTATACATTATACCGTGATTGGCGCCTATTTTGCAACCGTTTCAAAGGGATTTAAGAAAATATAAGGGGATTCCTTTGGGAAAGAACAGGTATTTTCCCATATACAACACCGCATGAATATGCTAAAATGATTTTATTATTTATTTATCCACCACGTGAAAGGGGTTTTATCATTATGATGCAATATGATGTGTCCATATTGACAGCCTTTGCCCTCTACTTACTGGCAATGCTGGCGATTGGCGTCTATTATTCCCGGTCCCAGCAGCGGCTGAGCGATTACATTCTCGGCGGGCGCAGCCTGGGTCCATGGATCACTTCTATGAGTGCCGAAGCATCGGACATGAGCGGCTGGATGCTCATGGGCGTACCGGGCTTCGCTTATTCTACAGGTATCTCGGCTGCCTGGATTGCCATTGGCATCGCCATCGGTACCTACCTCAACTGGCAGTTCGTATCCCAGAGATTGCGTAACTATACCGAAGTGGCCAACAACAGCCTGACTATGCCGGACTATTTGAAGAACCGCTTCCACGATGAAAAAAATATCATCCGCATCATCTCGGCTATTTTCATCCTTATATTTTTCCTTATATACACGTCATCGGGCTTCGTCTCCGGCGGCAAGCTCTTTGAATCGGTTTTCGGCATGGACTACTTCTCGGCCCTACTGCTCAGTGCCGGCGTCGTCGTCATCTACACCTTCCTGGGCGGCTTCATGGCCGTCTGCTGGACCGACTTCATCCAGGGCTGCATGATGTTCCTGGCCATCGTCCTGGTCCCCTTGGTCGGCATGATCGCCTTTGGCGGCTGCGACGCCGTCATGACCCGATTGGCTACGACGGCACCGAACCTGCTGGAAATGGCACCGGACACGACGACGACGGGCATCATCGGCATCATCTCCGCCCTGGCCTGGGGCATCGGCTACTTCGGCCAGCCCCACATCCTGGTCCGCTTCATGGCCATCGGCGATCCGACGGAACTGAAGAAATCGAAACACATCGCCATGACCTGGGTCGTCATCTCCCTGGCCGCTGCCGTCCTGGTCGGTCTGGTCGGCAAAGTCATCGTCCCGACGCCTTTAGTCGGCGCCGATTCGGAAAAAGTCTTCCTGGTCATGAGCCGTCAGCTCTTCCCGCCTTTTGCTTCGGGCCTCATCTTATCGGCCGTCCTGGCAGCCATCATGAGTACGGCCTCGTCGCAGCTGCTGGTCACGGCCTCGGCCATTTCCAAGGACTTTTATCATACCTTCGTCCGCAAGAATGCCAGCGATAAAGAATTAATCTACGTCAGCCGCCTGACGGTCCTCGTCGTCGCCGCCCTGGCCATCGTCCTGGCCCTCAACCCGAACAGTTACATCCTGACCATGGTCTCCTATGCCTGGGCTGGCTTCGGTGCCGCCTTCGGCCCGACCATCCTCCTGTCCCTGTACTGGAAGAACATGACCAAGAACGGCGCCCTGGCCGGCATCATCGTCGGCGGCCTGACCGTCCTCATCTGGAAACAGTTCGCCTGGTTCGGCCTCTATGAAATCGTACCGGGCTTCCTCTTCTCGCTCATCGCCATCTACATCGTCAGCAAACTCGACGGCGGACCGAGCCAGGAAATCCAGGACGAATTTGAACAAGCCATCCACCATACTCCCAAAATCAGCGTCCTCCACAATGAGGAAGAGTAGGGGCTCGCACGTGGCGAGCCCGCAGGCCGCAGTCGCAGACCGCCATTATTTGCCTCTCCTGCAAACTTAATACTTAAAAAAGCTGTCGCATTATGCATTCCTGCTTAATGCGACAGCTTTTTTATTCATCTTTTCAACCTCTCAGTCAGCTATGCTGACAGCTCCCCTATCAAGGGAGCCACGGACAACCCCTAGTATTCCGGTTCGATGAGGCCGTATTTCCCGTGTTTCCGTTTATAGACGACATTGATCGTATCGGTCTTGGAATTGAGGAAGACGAAGAAGTCGTGGCCTACGAGGTTCATCTGCAAGATAGCTTCTTCGACGTCCATCGGACGAGCGGCGAATTTCTTGACGCGGGCGACTTCAAAGGTTTCTTCCGGAACAGCCGGCCCTTCGACGAGAGCGTCATTGAAAGCGCCTTTCTTCATGCGGCGGGCGATTTTTGTTTTGTATTTATGAATCTGGCGGACCAGTTTATCATAGACTAAATCGATAGCAGCATACATATCATCGTTGGCTTCGACGCCGCGGAGAACGACACCGTCGACTTTCAACGTGATTTCAGCGATTTTCCGATCTTTTTCTACAGAAAGCAGGGCCTGGACATTGACTTCGTTATCAAAGTATTTCGTAACTTTCTTTTCCTGTTTTTCAACGTGATCTTTCAGAGCCGGTGTAATTTCTAAATTTTTACCTCTAACGATGGTTGCCATAAAACATCCCTTCCTTTCGTGGGGAGATCCTGTCTAAAGAATGTATGGCTTTCATTCCTTGTGGTCTCTTCCCTTATATGTATAGTATTCAACACGGGGATGCAAATTCCTTCTAAAAAAACAAAAAAATTTGAAATTTTTTTATTTTGGTCCTGACGGCCAGGCCGGTCGCAGGTCGTCTCGAACTCAGATGCCGCTTTGCGGCAACAGATTCAAACTAACAACATCGCCTCGAGTAACCCTCGGCTTGTGGAAAAAATCGTGGCTCGTGGTTCGTGGTTCGTAGCTCGTAAAAGCCCGCCATTATACCAGAATGGGCTGTGGGCAAATCTCACAGCGGGACGCCCTCTGGGCGTCCCCTACGCACAAGGCCGATGGCCGTGCATTTTTACCTGTGGCCGTGTTCTTTTCCATCGCCTATTGCGATACCGTAGGGGACGCCTGAAAGGCGTACCGCCGTGAATCCTGGGTACAGCCGGAATTTATGACGATTGGCACGCGGTCGTAATACCATCCTGAGTCTGTCGCGGCGGAACGCCGCATCTGAATCCGAGGAAAAAGCCGTGGTAGTTCGTGATTCGTGGCTCGTAAAAGCTCGCCATTATACTAGAATAGGCTATGGCTAACTCTTTCTAGCGGGCTTCCCACGTGCGAGCCCCTACGAATACGGCCACGGGCCGTATGTGTTTATGCGGCTACCTGCGTCTTTTCCATTTTTGTGCAAAAAAAGACCACCCATTTCTGAGTGGTCTTTTTGTAATCTTCCTGCAAAAGGAAGGATTAGAATACGAATACGAACTGAGCACGTGTTTCTTCGCCCGGATCAGCATTGCCATCTTTGGCGCTGGTTGCGAAGGACTGCATTACCTGGAACTGAGCGTTCTTAGCGAAGGTGTAGTCGACGCCAACGCCCCAAGATTTAACGTTGTTCAAGAGGCTGTCGTTTCTCCAGCCATAAGTGGAACCGATGAAGTTGCCATCTTCATCAGCAAAGCCATTGTCGGCATTGAGGTATTCGACCCAAGCATCCCAGGATTTCGGCGTAGCAAAGTTGGCAGCACCGTAGGTCAAGCGGCCGACCCATACTTCCGGATCATTATCTTTACTATCTGTGCTGTTGTATTTTTCATAGTTGGCCAAGGCGTTCCATTTGCCGAAGTTGACGCTGGCATAAGCACCCCAGGAATCATCAAAAACAAAATTACCGGTACGATCATTACCGCCTGCAACAGTATAATCATTATAGTAAACACCGAGAGCAGAACCAGCTGCACGGCCGCCACCGAAGAAGCCGTCTAATTCACCATAACCAGTTTTAACGCCTTCAATACTTTCACCAGCAATAACTTTGCTACCGTCAGGAAGCAGTTCAACATTACCAGCTTTATCAATATATTTGCCAGCAGTATAAGTAGCAGCAGTGCTACCAGCAACATTACCAGCTTTAAATTTACCATAGCCAGCAGTAGCTGCAAATTTGTCATTGTGATACTGCAACTGCGCGCCGTCAAAGGTATCGCCATAGAGGAAGCCATAGCCGTGGCCATTGCCCATGTCGTATTCATAACGGCCTACGAGGAGATTCCAGTTATTGCCGCCGAAGTTGTAATCGACGTTAGCGAGATCCGTATAGATGTCGTTATCTTCATCCGATGCTTTGCCGTTATCAGAGAAAGTATGGTTATCCGAGCTAATGCCGTAAGTTACTTTCGTACGGTCGTTGACCTGGGCATTAGCGCGGACGCGGACACGATAGGACCAGGAATCATCGTTCTTTGTAGCTGCATTGACCGGGTTGCCGGCTTTATTTTTGTCGCCTTCGCTCTGATGGATATAACGGATACGAGCGTCACCGGTGAGTTTAACGTTGCCAACGCGATTTTCCAAAGCGCTTACACGAACGCCGAGGTTGTTGAGTTCGTCAGCATATTCATCAGCCAGTTTGTTGATGAGGGCGCGCTGTTCGACAGAAGCTTTGTCCATGTGAGCCATAGCTTTGGCGACCATTTCAGCGGCTTCGTAACGAGTGATGTTACGGTTGCCCTGGAAGTACTGGCCGTCAACGCCCTGGATGATGCCAGCGTCAGCCAATTCTACGACGGATTTGTAAGCCCAGCTGTCGGACGGTACATCGACGAACGGGTTAGCTGCGAAGGCGCAGGTTGCGCCAACAGCCATAGTTGCTACGAGAGCTGCTAATACTTTGGATTTCATGAGAATTACCCCTTTTCCAATAAAAATAAGTTTCGTAAAGTCTTACTCCGTTACAAGCGAGGAATAGAAACATATTTTCTGAGGGTTCATTGGCGAGTTGTCCTAGTTTCCTCTCTTTTACTGCCTCAGACTATCTGTTTCTTCGTACCTCTTTTCACTAGCATACCTGCAATGCACTACACTAGTTCTTTTTCACTATACCGTATTTTGTAACTTTTGTCAAAAATTCGTAAATATAAGTTCATCAAAAATGGTCATTAAATCGCTTAAAAAAGCCATCTTTCACTAATTATGCCAATTTAGCATATGCAAAAAAAGCTATACCATTTATATTCGCTCTATTGGGTTTGTCCATATCGATTGCGCATATCGCTAAACATTTCATAGAAAATTAGCATTGCACTTTATTCATCCAAAAAAAGACCACCCATTTCTGAGTGGTCTTTGGTAATCTGTCCGTACAGGGAGAGATTAGAATGCGAATACGAATTGAGCGCGTGTCTGTTCTTCCGGATCTTCTGCGTTACCGTCTTTAGTCTTGGTACCGAAGGACTGCATAACCTGGAACATAGCATTCTTAGCGAAGGTGTAGTCAGCACCGACGCCCCAGGATTCGATGTTGTCCATCTGGTGAGCAAAACGCCAGGAGTTAGTGGAACCACCAATGAAAGCACCGTCTTCAGCATTGAGGTATTCAACCCAAGCATCCCAGGACTTCGGCGTAGCAATATTAGCTTTGCCATAAGTCAATTTACCAATCCAAACATTAGCGCTATCATCTGTACCATTAGCTGTCTTGATAGCTTTATCATAGCCTACATTTTCGTAGTTTGCTAAAGCATTCCATTTGCCGAAATTAACACTAGCATATGCACCCCAGAGGTCATCTGCGCGGCCATCACGAGTTGCATCGTTTGCACTGAAATCATTGTAATAAACGCCAAGAGCCGAACCTGCTACACGGCCACCGCCGAAGAAGCCTTCCAATTCACCGTAACCAGTTTTGGTTCCTTCAAGGCTTTCACCAGCAACAACTTTAGCATCATCAGGAAGTTTTGTAGCCTTACCATTTTCATCAATATACTTACCAGAAGTAAAAGTAGTAGCTGTGCTACCTGCTACCTCACCAGCTTTAAATTTACCATAGCCAGCAGTTGCAGCGAATTTATCATTCTGATACTTCAATTCAGCACGGTCGAAGATATCGCCGTAGTTGTAGCCATAGGAACGAGGACCACCAAGAATATAGGTAGAGTCACGGCCAACACTGAGGTCCCAGTTGTTGCCGCCGAAGTTGTAATCAACTTTAGCAACATCTGTAAAGATATCATCGTTTTCGTCAGTGGCTTTAGCATTATCAGCAAAGTTCTTGTTATCCGAGCTGATACCATAAGTAACTTTCGTACGGTCGTTGACTTGAGCATTAGCACGGATACGAACACGATAATCCCAAGAGTTATCATTTTTCTTGCCTGCCTGATCTTTTGTATCAGCAAGTTTGTTATTATCGCTCATGTAACGATAACGGATACGAGCATCACCGGTCAATTTAACGTTGCCAACGCGGTTTTCCAAAGCGCTTACGCGAACGCCGAGGTTGTTGAGTTCGTCAGCATATTCGTCAGCGAGTTTGTTGATGAGGGCGCGCTGTTCGACAGAAGCTTTGTCCATGTGAGCCATAGCTTTGGCGACCATTTCAGCGGCTTCGTAACGAGTGATGTTACGGTTGCCCTGGAAGTACTGGCCGTCAACGCCCTGGATGATGCCAGCGTCAGCCAATTCTACGACGGATTTGTAAGCCCAGCTGTCGGACGGTACATCGACGAACGGGTTAGCTGCGAAGGCGCAGGTTGCGCCAACAGCCATAGTTGCTACGAGAGCTGCTAATACTTTGGATTTCATGAGAATTACCCCTTTTCCAATAAAAATAAGTTTCGTAAAGTCTTACACCGTTACTAGCGAGCGTCGAAACGTATTTTTTCCAAGGGTTCATTGGCGAGTTGTCCTAGTTTCCTCTCTTTTACTGCCTTGAAAAAGGTACTGTTTTTTTGCTCTTTCCGCAGGTGTTGCCTGCATCCGCACCACACCTGTTGCAGTTATTATACAACTTTTCCCGGCGCTTGTCAAAACTCTATATCTGCAAACCAGTTTTAGCGAAATAAAGATTGGCTTAACAGCGCCATTCAGCTTCCATTTTTTTAATCTTATTTTTTGATTTTTTTTGATTCCCTAAAGCTTATTTTTGCATAAAAATTTTGTAAATGGTTATTTATACATTTCTTGTCGTTTTATATGTCGTTATTGTTATAAATGTTATTGACTCTCATTCTTTTATTCTTTAGCCATTGCGACCACGACTGGCTCCATCCCTGTTTTGCCTGGTCCTGCACATACTGATAAAATAAGGACACCATTTCGTGTTTTTCATGATAATACATTCCTTTCCAATCGCCTCGTTTGGGACGGGATACGTCATGTGGCGTGTAGTTACCGCCGATTTCATACTGGCGATAGACGATATCCCGGTAGGATACGTCGGGATTCTTTATCATATCGTACATGACCATATAAGCCGTCGTCCGGCCGGCTCCGGCTTCGCAATGAAAATGGAGCCAGGCATCGTCTGGTAAAGTGCGGACGAAGGCCAGGAAACGGTCGATTTCGTCCGGTGTCGGCCAGAGATGGTCCGTATTGGCCAGGCGGACGTAGTGGACGCCCTTGCTTTCTGCCAATTCCTGTTCCGTCTGGACGCGTCGTACAGTCATAATCTGAGGATGAACGGGCAAATCGCCTTTCCCCTGGTCGTAGACCGTGACGTCTGTCCCCAAAGCGGCCTGCAAGCGCTGCTGTTCATCGATGAGAACCTCGGCCTGGGACTTTCCTATATTTCCCCAATCATGACGGCCATACCAGCTGACGGCCGTACCGTCAAAAAAGCCGTGTGACTCCTGGCGCAAGTCGACGTCATAAATAGGACCCTTAGTCTTTTTCCGCAGCTCATGGACGAGGGCGTCGAACTGGCGGGCCGAAAACTGGCCGGACCCGGAAATACGCAGGTCATCCAAGCCCTTCCGGGACGGAACATAAGACGGATCCACCTCAGATGCATATTTATGTTCCACTCCGTGAAAAGATGACTGACAAGTGCGAAAATTCCGTGGCAGACCTGCATCATTTTCTGCATCGACCCGCCAGAAATGACCGCGATACGCTGCCGGCGCCAAAGCCGGCAAAGACGTGGGTACATTCGTAGAAAGCGCGATGCTATCGCCATTTTCCTGACCTTGAACAGCCAGCCCCATAGCCGAAAAAACGGCCAAGATGACTGCGATTTTTTTATACCCAATCATAAAATTACCTCCTGTAGTAATTATTTATTTTCATGCATTATGTGTGTTTAGTAAAACGTGTTAGGGAATATATATAAGGGGCCTGACGGCCCCGCTGGCCGTGTATTTTTTTGCGGCCTGCACTCATTCCCATCGCCTGTATGCGATTCCGTGGGGCTCGCACGTGGCGAGCCCGCCGTGAATCCTGGGAAGAGCAAAAAGAAAACCTCTCCCTATTGGGAGAGGCCTTCTTTCAAGGCCTCGATTTCTTCGGCCAGTCGTTTTTCTTCTTCCTCGTTGCGTTCGATGGTGATAGTGAAGGCCATGCCTTCATCGGCGCCGTCTGGCAAGAGTTCCAGTGGGAACTGGAGTTCGTGTTCATCGTCGTTGAGGATGATGTAGGCTGTCTGTTCGGTTATGCGGTCGATGCTGCCGACGAGTTCTTTTTTCATATCAATGCTCCTTTTCGATGCTGTATGACGAGCCGTCGGTGGTAATGGTGATGACGCCGTTGCGGTCGGTACGATAGACTTCGACGTTGTATTTCTGCAAGGTCTTCAGCGTCGGTTCGTGCGGGAACTTGTACTGGTTGCCGGCGGCGCAGGAAATGGTCGCTGCTTTCGGGGCTACGGCTTTGACGAAGGCGTCGGACGACGAGGTCTTGCTGCCGTGATGGCCGACTTTGAGGACGTCTGCTTTGAGGTCAGCTGGTTTATAGTCCTTGAGGATCTTATCTTCGACTTCTTTCTGGGCATCGCCAGTAAACATCATGGAGAACTGGCCATAGGTCATCTTGCAGACGATGGAATTGTCATTGGTCAGGCCGCTTTCAGAAACGCCCTGGGTATTTTCTTTAGTGAAAGGCGTGCCCGGCGACAGGACGGTAAAGGTGACGTCATCGCCCAGGGTGAAGGTATCGCCCTTTTTCAAGGTCTTATAGGCAATGTTCTTGGCCTTGATGTTCTTCAGGTAATTGCGGTACATGGCCGTATTGGCACTCTGGCCATTGTCATAGATCTGCTTGATTTTGAAGTCCTTGAACAGTTCCGCCATACCGCCCAGATGGTCGCCGTGGGGATGGGTGATGACGATGATATCGATGTCCTTGACCTTGCGTTCTTTGAGCTGTTTGACCAAATCGGCCCGGCTGTCGACTTCGCCTGTATCGATGAGCATATTCTTGCCTTTATACTGGATGAGCGTCGCATCGGCCTGACCGACGTTGAGGACGGATATGCGCAGGTCCTTGTCAGAGGCACTCAGGGACTGGACGGCCTTGGCCCCACCAGACGAGCTGGACGACGCGCTGTTGCCACAGCCGGCCAGGACGAGCATGAAGCTCATGGCCAGGGCCAGGGCGGCGGTAAAGAGTTTTCTTTTTTTCAATTTATTTTCCTCCAATCAAGGGCTGCTGCAAAATGGGCAGGGCCAAATCTTCTTCTAAAGAAGCCAGGACGCCGGGAAGGGCATCGGCTGTTTCCATGGGCGTAAAGCCATAGGGGCCGCAGGCTTTGCGGCAGGCATCGCCGGCTGATCCGTGGAGATAGACGCCGGCACAGGCGGCACTGCACAAATCGCTCATGCCCTGATGGGCCGTCATGGCGGCAATCATGCCGGTCAGGACGTCCCCCATGCCGCCACAGGCCATGCCGGCATTGCCCGTGGAGTTGATGTAGACGTTCCCCGTCCGGGCCGAAACGATGAGCGTCGGCGCCCCTTTGAGGACGAGGTTGACTTTCCATTTCGAGGCAAAATGACGGGCTGCCGCGATGGGGTCCGCTTTGATTTCCGTCATGGACAGGCCGCTGAGGCGAGAAAATTCGGCCAAGTGCGGCGTCATGATGATGCGGCTGCCCCGCGAAGCGATGAGGGCCTTTTCTCCGGCCAGCAGGTTGAGGGCATCGGCATCGAGGACGACCGGGCAATCCACAGCGGCCAGGACTTTCAGGAGAAATTCTTTCGTCCCGGCGTCGCGGCCCATGCCGGGGCCCATGGCCAGGACGGACCAGGTCTTGCTTTCAGCAATGATTTCATCGGCATCAGCAGCAGTGAAGTGGTCGCCAGTACCGACGCCGCGGACCATGATTTCCGGCTGGGCGCCGATGCAGTATGGCGCCGTCGCACCGGGCACGCAGAGGAAGACCTTGCCAGCCCCGCTGCGGACGGCTCCATGCGCAGCCATGAGGGCGGCTCCGGCCATTTGGCTGCTGCCGGTGACGATAGCGATGGTACCGTGCGTCCCTTTATGGCTGTCCGGGCTGCGGGGCACGACGATTTCGGCGATATCCGATTCCTGCAACAAGTAAGCCGGATCTTCTTCGAGCTGCATGAGCAGCGGGCCGGGCATACCGATGGGATCGACTTCGATGTGACCGGCACAAGCCCGGCCGGGATAGAGGACCAGGCCCCGTTTGAGGGCACCAAAGGTGACGGTCATATCGGCAAAGAGCGGACCGTCTTCATCGTCGTCACCGTTGCTGACAGCCCCCGTATCGGAGTTGACGCCAGTCGGCATATCGACGGCGATGACCGTGACGGCACCGGCGGCGGCAGCGGCGTTGACTTCCGCTACGATAGAGGCAATGGGCTGGCGCAGGCTGCCGTGGAAGCCCGTCCCCAACATGGCGTCGATGACGACAGAAGAGGCGAGGAGCCGTTCTTGCAGGACCTGCCAGTCAGCTTCCGACTGCGGCGCCGGCAAGAGCAGGCACGTTTCATCGTCGGCCAGCTGCTGCAGCGTATGCAAGTGCTGACGCGCTTCATCGCTATAGTCGGCTTCTTCCCCGAGGACATAGACATAGGCCCTGGCCCCGGCGGCTAAGATATGGCGGGCAATGACGAAGCCGTCGCCGCCGTTATTGCCTTTGCCGCAAAAGAGGACGACATCCTTGCCATCCCAGCCTTCCAGCCAGGCACCGGCCCGTTCGGCAACGGCATGGCCGGCATTTTCCATGAGGACAGCCGGCGCAATGGCATATATGCCATGCATAGCTATCCGATCCATATTCCGCATCTGAGCGGCAGTAGTAACTTTTTGCATAGTAATTCTCTCCTATTTTTATTGAAAAGGGCGCGTGTAATGGGGCCTGACGGCCCCGCCATCTCAGGCCGCCATGGACTCAAATGCCGTGCCGCTGCGCGGCGTCAAACTCAAAGGGACGACATCGCCTCGGGAAACCATTGGCTCGTAAAATTGCCCCATCCGGGGCCACCGTAGGGGCCGGCCTGTAAAGGCGGCCCGCTACGCGCTGAGGGCTTCCCGAAGCGTCGTTCTCAGTTTGAGTCTGTCGCGGCAACGCCGCATCTGAGTCCGAGGAAAGGCCGTGGCTCGTGGTTCTTGGTTCGTAAAATCCCGCCATTAGACAAGAATGGGCTGTGGTTAAACCTCACAGCGGCACTATCTGACAGCCAATCAACCTCTCAGTCAGCTTCGCTGACAGCTCCCCTATTAGGGGAGCCATGGCGGACTGCCATCTGCGGCCTGCGGACTGCGTTTTTTTTACCCTAACACGGTGAAGGCGATGGCGTAATCGCCGTCGTGGGCGATGGACAGGGACGGCAGCTGGCCATCCTGGCCCACGGCCTGGGCGTAATAGCCATGGAGCTGATAATACGGGGCTCCCAACGAGTCATGGCAGACTTCGACGTCCGTCCATTTTCCCTGGCGGAAACCGGTCCCCAAGGCCTTGAACAAAGCCTCTTTGGCAGCAAAGATGCCGGCCAGCGATTCGGCCCGCCAGGTACCATCGTTCCGCTGGCAATAAGCCAGTTCCTGTTCCGTAAAAAAGCGGCCCAAGGAACGGCCGTGACGGGCGGCCATGTCCGCTATACGGCTGATTTGTACGATATCGGTTCCGCAATGCATCGCGTTTCCCCTCCTTTTTGGGTCTGACGGCCCCTACGCATGCCTCTCAACCTCTCAGTCAGCTTTGCTGACAGCTCCCCTATCAGGGGAGCCATTGCGGCCTGCCATCTGCGGCCTGCGAACGGCGTTTCCCCTCCTTCACCACAAAAAGGAGGCTGCCGCATTGGCGACAACCCCCTCTGTATTTCACTACCACTTCTGCATTCGGATACAAACGCCCAATCCTTCCAGGATGACCCGGAAAGTCATAAAGGATACGGTCATATCGTCATGAAGGCCGTGGGCTACTTTATAGGAAATGGTGACGGTCTGATGTTGATAGTCGTAACGGAAGCCGTGCAGATTGGTCTCAAAGGTGTATTTGGGAGCCGGAATGGCAAACTGCGGCGGCTTTTCTACTTCCAGGCCATGGGTCAGGCGTTCGAGGATGACCCGTTTGGGCAGTTCAGACTGCAACATCTCTTCTGTAAAGCTATCCAATACAGACATGTATCCCCCTCAGTCTTCGTCGAAGAAGTGCGCGTGGATAGCTTTGACGGCTTTGTCGATGACATCTTCTGCAATCAGGCAGGTGATGCTGATTTCCGAAGTGGAAATGATTTCGATATTGATGCCGTTATCGCCAAGGACACCGAACATGCCGGCAGCGATGCCCGGATGACCAGCCATGCCAGCACCAACGACAGAAACTTTAGCCATCTTATCATCGATGAGGATATCTTCGACAGGCATTTCCTTGCGCAGATTGGCAAAGACAGCTTTGGCCTGTTCCAGGTCCGTACGGGCAATGGTAAAGGTAATATCCGTTACGCCTTCGTTGGCAATGCGGACACTCTGGACGATCATGTCGACGTCGACGTGTTTTTCTGCCAATTCAGCGAAAACGCGATAAGCGAAGCCCGGTTTATTGGGAATCCCTAAAACGGTGATTTTTGCAACATTTTTATCCGAAGCGACGCCGCGGATGAGATACTGTTTGACTTCCATAGAGCAATCCTCCTGTATCATAGTTCCTTCATCTTCAGAAAAAGTCGAGCGTACATGGATGGGGACGCCGAAGCGGCTGCCCATTTCGACGGCACGGGGCTGCATGACACCGGCGCCGAGTTTCGCCATTTCCAGCATTTCGCCGTATGTAATCTGTTCGATTTTCCTTGCATTGGGAACGACACGGGGATCGGACGTGTATACGCCGTCAACGTCGGTATAGATTTCACAAACATCAGCATGGATGGCACCGGCAATGGCAACGGCTGTCGTATCGGAACCGCCGCGGCCCAGCGTCGTGATATCGCCATGGCCCGTAATGCCCTGGAAACCAGCGACGACGACGATATTGCCCTGATCCAGCGCTTTCATGATGCGGCCCGGTTTCAATGCCAGGATACGGCCTTTGTTAAAGGAATCGCTGGTCTTGATGCCGGCCTGAGCACCGGTAAAGGAAATAGCCTTCTGGCCGGCTTCCTGGAAAGCCATAGCCATGAGGGCGATGGAGACCTGTTCGCCCGTCGTCAGGAGCATATCCATTTCACGGCCGTAAGTCTTAGAGGTAATCTGCTTTGCTAATGTCACTAAATCGTCGGTAGTATCCCCCATTGCCGAAACAACGATGACGATTTTGTCTTCAGGCTTTTTGCCTTTTAAGACTCGTTGTACAATAGCCCGCATTTTGTCCGGTGTCGCAACGGAGCTGCCGCCGAACTTCTTAACGATTAATGCCAACTTAAATCCCTCGCTTTTGTTTGTTTAAGTATTCATTATCATGGTAATTCATTATTATGGTTTATTACCATCTGAAACCACTTATTGAAATGATATCATGGACAAGGGGAAATGTAAAGGGCTTGTAGGGCCTAAAGGCCCGCAGGCCGCAGTTCGCCGGTCGCAGGCCGCCGTCCGTTCATCGTAGGTCGTTCTTCGTTCATCGTGATGAAAGGCCGTTTTCAAACATAAAAAAAGGGCTGTCCACGATGGCCTATGCCTTCGTGTAACAGTCCTTTTAGATTCACAAGGTGATGAGTAATCAGTAAGCCGAGTTTTGTTCTGCTTGCGCAGCAGCAATCATCTATCTAGACATACCGTTGCCGGCATGTTCAAGCGACACAACCCGGAAGATCAGCGGGCCGCTTCATCCCTCCCCTATTCGGTCTTGCTCCAGATGGGGTTTACCTAGCCGATGCATTACTGCACCGCTGGTGCGCTCTTACCGCACCGTTCCACCCTTACCACTTGCGTGGCGGTACACATTTCTGTGGCACTATCCCTAAAGTCACCTTCGCCGGCCGTTAGCCGGCATCTTGCCCTACGGAGCTCGGACTTTCCTCTAATGCAAAAGCACTAGCGATTGCTTTTCATACTCATCATTCGTATAGGATACCATATTTGATGATGAGAGTCAAGGGCCTGACGGGCCCGCAGGCCGATTCCGTTCATCGAATCAGGGGCCTGATGGCCCCGCAGGTCGCAGGCCGCCGTTTGCAGGTCGCCATGGACTCAGCTGCCGCTGCGCGGCGTCAGGTTCACATGGACGACATCGCCTCGAGTAACCCTCGGCTCATGGAAAAAGCCGTGGTTCGTGGCTCGTAAAACCCCGCCATTGGACAAGAATGGGCTGTGGTTGAACCTCACAGCGGCACTATCTGACAGGAAATCAACCTCTCAGTCAGCTTCGCTGACAGC
>ENA-OWPP01000208-OWPP01000208.1-human-gut-metagenome-genome-assembly--contig:-NODE-208-length-72167-cov-8.330001_pt1 | contig 72167 bp, 51 predicted proteins | sample MGYA00248265_ERZ651848 | MGnify/ENA primary metagenome ERZ651848 (study PRJEB26924, sample SAMEA4378233) | human gut metagenome | biome: human gut; feature: human-associated habitat; material: faeces...
ATGCACTAAATCCAATGCCGGATATATTTTTAAAGAATTGTTGCCATGCGTCAAGAGCGGTAGGTTCTTCGGTAATTTCTAATCCAGCTCCAAATGCAGCAATAATATCCGGTGTGAATTTTGCCAGAAACGCACTGGACATTCCGAAAATCGCAAAGATTGCAAACAGGATTAAAAAGCGGTAGTTTTTTAGATTTTCTACAAACTCTTTTTTTACAAATGCAATATAGCCTTTCATTTTATCACCTCCAAAAACAGGCTTTCAAGTGACGGCTCCATGAGTTCTACCTTGACCGGTGCAATATCCGCTTCGGCTAAAGTGGAAAAAAAGGTATGCTGGGCCTTTTTCATATTCCGGCTGTGTATTACAATTTCCCGCCCCTTTTCTTCTGATCCGTTCAGAAGCGATTGTCCTGTCATACATTCTTTGAAATACTGTAAATCGGCCTCTGTTGAAAATTCAATCAACAGACTGTCATGGCTATGCAGCGCCTTAATCTCTGATAGTGTTCCACCAACAGCAATATTACCGTCATTCAAGAGTGCCACATGATCGCAAATGCGCTCCACATCGGATAAAATATGCGTTGAAAACAAAACCGTTGTTGCCCCACGGATTTTATAAAGAATGTCCAAGATTTCTTTTCTTCCCACCGGGTCAAGGGCGCTGGTAGGTTCATCACAAATCAGCAGTTTAGGATCAGCCAATAACGCCTGTGCAATTCCAAGACGCTGTTTCATACCACGCGAATAACCGCCAACACGCTTTTCTACGCCATCAAGACCGACAAGGGAAAGTAGCTTTTTCCCCTTTTGAGAAATGCTTTCTTTGGGAAGGCCAACAATTTCTCCGCACAGTGTAAGATACTGCATTGCAGTCATATAGTTATAAAAATCCGGCAAATATCCAATATACTGATTTGTTTTGGTCTGCCCAAAGCGAACCGGTTCATTACACACAAGGATTTCTCCCTGATCGGGCTGCAAAAGCCCCAAAACCATTTTCATTGTTGTTGTTTTTCCTGCACCGTTTTGTCCAATGAAGCCAAAAACGCTCCCCTCTGGAACAGACATATTCAAATCTTTTATAATTTGCTGCTGTCCAAAACTTTTAGATAGATTGCGGATAGAAAGCACATTCATTTTTCCTCACCTCTCCCAAAAACAAAATAGATAATCGGGCCAAACATAAGGATAACCAGAGAGATTACAAGCCACATAGCCCTGTTCCCAAAGCGATAATGCGGATGCCGGAGAATATGCCGGACAGCGGCCACGGCAAGGATCACATCAATCACAAAGATGGGAATAAGAAGCGGAAATATTTCCTGCAACAAAGACATACCAATTTACCTCCTATTGTTATAATTCGTATCGATATTTGCGGGGGTTCGACATTTTCGCCTTAATATTCCCGCACAGGTTATATTACCACTATGGAAACAAAAAAGCAATACCTTTCCTTGACTTTTTATTTCCGAAGTGATAATATTTTCAAAAAGGAGGTTGAACATGGGCAGCAAGAATTTGAATGAAAAGATTATGGAATGTATTTCAAATCCGGCCAAGAGCCGCCTGCTGATAGAAATAATGCGTCGAGGGGAAGTTACCGCAAAGTATTTGGCTGAAAAATGCTCAGATATTCCTCAAACTACACTATATCGTAATTTGAAACGAATGACCGATGATGGACTATTGAAAATCGTTAATGAAACACCAATACGCGGAACAGTTGAAAAGACTTACGCATTAACTTTTGACCCGTCTGATCCTCCATCAGTTCTCGGAGAAAATTCCGGTGCCATTTATATGCAGATGTTCTTTCAGTATTTTTTGACCTTCGCCAAGATTTTTCAAGAATACTGTGACACGCCGGGAATTGACATAAAAAGGGATCGGTCTGGTCTTAGCCTTTCTCATGTTTATTTGACAGATGAGGAACTGGAAAAAGTGGTATCGGATATTGCTCAAATCTTATATCCACTTCAAGATAATAAACCAGAGCCGGGTCGCAGATTAAGAACGGTTGGATTGATTATCTCCCCGGAGCATAAAGCGGACGAATAGAGAAAAACGCCCTATATGCACAGGGCGTTTTCTCTTGACTTATTATTACCATAATAGTAATATTTTGTTATCGGGAACAATGGGGATACATTATGAGAAATGAGCTCGAAAATGCACTGGACAAAAAATTCCATGCGTTATCAAATCCAACCAGACGAGAAATTCTAATGTGGCTAAGCCAAAAACCACACTCTGCCGGAGAGATTGCAGGATATTTTCAGATAACATCTGCCTCGATTTCTTATCATCTTTCTCTGTTGAAAAGGAGTGGCTTAATTTGCTGCCGTCAAGTAGAAAAACGGAGGATATATAGTATCAATCGCGGCTCATTGGATGAAGTGTATCTGTGGCTAAAGGATCTATGTAATGCCAAGTTAAATGAGTAATTGTGTATTTCTTAAAAAGTATGGTGGTGATAACATGGGAAATTAGTCGTACTGGATTTAAAAGATTCCGGCAGGCAGATTGGTGAAAAGCTGTTTGCTCTGTTTTCTCCCTGCCAAAAGAAGGAGCTGGCTCAGTTTGTTCGTGACTATGAGGCTGGCAATCTTCCGGCTGATGTCCCATACTCAACACTCTTTCGAGGCCAGTATTTTATTTCTCCGCAGGCAGATCAGCCATTGACGGAAATTCAGGAAGGTGATTTGTACTTCTGCCTGGAGAAGCGCTTAGTGACAGTGCAAAGCCAGGTGATTTCGCTGACAGTCAAGGAATTTGACATCTTTTCTCTACTTATCCAGCACCCTGGGCGCGTGTACTCCTATGAAGTGATTCTGGACTTGGTCTGGCAGGAGGATTACAACTACTATTCCCGCAAGGCGGTCAACAATCATATCAGCAACCTGCGAAGGAAAATAAAGGTAGCGCCGGATGTGCCGGACTATGTGAAAAGCGTCTACGGTATCGGCTATAAATTTGAAATCTGAGAAATACCATCATGGCTTATGAAAGCCATGATGGTATTTTTTTGCGGAAACACCTACAAAAATACCCTTAAAAATGTCACGACTAATAGAGAGGCATTTTTAAATTTTTCTGCTGAACCCCCGTAAAAACCCCTCAAAAATGAAATGAATATTAGAGGGATATTCTTTGACCGTCTGAAAGGAGATGATAGAAATCAAAGAAAAAATCCCTATAATGACCTATTCCCAGTACCGCAAGGCAAGAAAACTGGTCCATCAGTGCTGCAATTATGAGAGCGGGAATTGCCTTGCTCTTGACGATGGAGAAGAATGCGTGTGCATACAAAGCATTTCCTACTCTCTGCTATGCAACTGGTTCCGTGCCGCTGTCCTGCCTTTGGATGAACCTCTGGCGACTGCTTTGCTTTATCGGAAGGAACACAAACGGTGCGCTGTCTGCGGACAAACCTTTCTTCCCGGTTCCAACCGGGCGAAATACTGCAAGCCCTGCGCCGCTATCATTCACCGCAGGCAAAAAACAGCCAGTGACCGGAAAAGGCGGGCTGCCTGCGGACAATTAGAGACGAAAAAGCCTTGATTCTGCGGGCTTTGTCAGCGCCGTTCAACGGGATAGAGGGATAAATCCCTTATACCCGCCCAGAACGAGCTTCTAACCGTCCGCATTGGGATTTTCCGTATTCGGGATTCCAGGACACGGCAAAGCTGACGCTCTGGAACGTCTATATCCTGTTTTTCAGTCCGTGGTTTTCCTGCCTCTCTGACCGCCCGGATTTAGACGGTAGTTAATAAAAAAGAGTTAAATACAAAACAGTCAATATCAATCTATCTATTACAGCGATGGATGGATAGAAAGGAGAATTTATGATTCCATACAAGACAGATACCGATATTTCGTCTTACATCATTTTTCCACGGTTCCTTATCCCCATGGATTTATCCAATGACGCCAAGGTGTTGTACGCCCTGCTTTTAGACCGGGCGGGGATTTCCAAAAAGAAAGGCTACATCGAAACGGATGGAACCATCCGCCTGTACTTCACTGTGGAGGACGCTAAATCGAAACTCCGACGGAGCAGGCAGGTGGCAATGCGGGCGTTTCACGAACTGGAATCCTGCGGCCTGATCGTCCGCCGGAAACAGGGCCTTGGCAGACCGGCTGTGATTACCCTGAATCTGCCGGTTGGCGAAAGGAGGGGCGCCGATGACTGATGAACAAAAGCTATATGAACTGCTGAAAGATTTTGACCCCGCTGTGGGAGAACGGATGGAAAAACATTTCAGGGACGGGGCGTTTTACTTTGACCTTGGCGGCAGCAGCTATCCCTTCTTTGAGGGGAATACCGTCTACACAGTCATTCCCCACTTTGCGGAAAAAGGCTCGGAAGGGATCGTGAAGAAACTCAAGCGGCTGATGGAGAAAGATTTGCAGGAAAAAGAATCAGAGACATAGCTGAAAAATCTAAACCGAAGCGTTATAATAAGGGCAACCGTTTACTTGGCTGCCTGAACAGAAAGGAGAAGTAAATGAATCAGCAGCCAGAAAAAATCACCGCTTTGTACTGCCGCTTGAGCCAGGACGATGCCCAGGATGGGGAAAGTAATTCCATTACCAACCAGAAAGCCCTGCTGAGCAAATACGCCGCCGACCATGGATTCCGGAACACCCGGTTCTTCGTGGACGATGGATTCTCAGGAACCAGTTTTCAGAGGCCGGGGTTCCAGGAGATGATGCGATATGTGGAGGATTACAGCGTATCCGCTGTGATTGTCAAAGACCTGTCCCGGCTGGGCAGGGAGTATTCCTACATGGGGCGATTGCAGGATTTCATCTTTCCTGCCTATGACGTCCGCTTTATCGCCATCAACGATGATGTAGACAGCGCCAAAGGAGAAAATGATTTTGCGGTGTTCAAAAATGTATTCAAGAACATTGCGCATTCAGGAAATGTGTTCCATTGTTTCGCGCTTATTCGACACGGGGAGCAGACGCGGCTGCAAGATTTTGCGCACCCGTAATAGGCAGAACTTGCTTAACAGAGTTCCAACGTTCAAGCCACATCAAGGTGTTTATGAACAGGTAAAACGGCTGCTCGTCGTCGGCTGTGATGAACTCAAGGCCGCGGTCAAATGCGTCAAGCATAGCGTCTATCATGGTATCCCAGTCGTGAGCTATGCGTGAGTAGTCTGTGACGAAAATAGCGTTTGCGCCTTTCTCAGCGGCTATCTCAAGCGCTTTGTTCCAGCCGGGACGCTGACGGGCAATGCCGTTTCCGTATTCAAACACCTCGCCAACGATGGTCATATTAGACAGCCTGGCCAGCCCGCGCAAGCGGGCGCTTTGCTTCTCAAGGGTATTGCCGCGGTCGTCCTGCGACGCCGTGCGGCAGTAAATGACTATGCGGTATTTCTTCCTCATGTTCTTTCTCCTCATTACACCGCACCAACAAAGCGGTAGTATACAGTGATGTCCTGATGCTTCTGACCGTCAATCACAGAGCGCTCGCCAACCTCTATATGGTCAATAAGCTCATCTACAGTCTCGCGGTCAAGCTCCTGCAAGCAGAGCCGCCGCCGTATGGCGTCTGCCCAGCGCTGTGCTTTGTCCGATTCGCGCTCAGACGCGGACAGCTCCGCGTCTATCCGTTCAAGACGTGCCGCTATTTCCGCGCGCTTGCCCTCGCACCTGCCTATGAGGGAAGTAAACGACGCTTCGCTTATGACGCCGTTCACCTTGTCCTCATAGAGCTTTGCCGCAATCTGCTCAAGTTCCCACACGCGACGCCTGAGCGCCGCAGCTTCCTGCTTCGCATTTCCAGACCGCACGCCGCTGATGGCAACGACCTGCTTTTTTATTCTCTCAAACACCGCGCCCGCGTCAAGTTCAACTGCCTGAGCGTGAGTCTTGATCTCCGTGAGCACCAGCTCTTTCAATCCTATCTCGTAGACACGGTGCCTTGAGCACAGGCAGCGGCCTGAAGATAGATAGCGCGAGCAACAGTACGAAATGTACCGCTTGACGCTGCCGTCCCTGCGGCGCTGCGTCTCGCGGTTGGCCACCATCGGACTGCCACAGCCGGCACAGACCAGCTTGCCGCTGAAAAGTGCTGGCGTAGGAGGCGCATTATTCTCGCAGCGCGCTTTCGCAGCTCGGTTGATCTCCTGTACGCGATTCCACACCCCGGCTGAAACTATGGCCTCGTGCGCATCCTCGTGGATTATCCAATCGGATTTCGGTTTGCTGACGTAGGTCTTGTCCTTATACGAGCGCGTACCAGTCCTGTTCTGGACGAGTTTGCCTATGTAGACAGGGTCACATAGAATGTTCTTTACAGCAGTGTATGTCCAGAGCTTTGAGAAGCGGCAGCTGCCATTTCCATAGTGTATGGCCCAGTACCAGCGCGGGGAGAGTACGCCCTCGGTGTTGAGCGTGGCGGCAATCTTGCCGTAGGCCATACCCGCCTGACGCTGTTCATACATTCTCCGCACGACTGCCGCGGCGTCCTCGTCAATGACCAGCTTGTGCTTGTCCTCATCGCTCTTGCGGTAGCCGTATGGCGCATACGCGGCAAGGTACTGGCCACTTTTCATCTTGGCGCGAAGCACGGATTTTACCTTGTTGCTCAAGTCTTTTAGATGGTAGTCGTTCATTAGGCTGTGGAAGTGAAGCATATCCGTGCTGTCACCCTCTGTGTCCAGGCAGTCTAAGACGGAGACGAAGCGGCAGCCAAGCGCCGGGAATATGACATCGGTATAGCGTCCCACTTCCACATAGTCCCGGCCTAAGCGCGAGAGGTCTTTGACAAGTATGAGGTTTATGACACCAGCTCGTGCATCCTCCAGCATCTCCAAAAAACCGGGCCGCTGAAAGTTGCCTCCGCTGTAGCCGTCGTCCTTGTACGTCCTGACCTCTATCCAGCCACGGAGCATCACAAACTTGGAGAGCATCTCGTACTGGTTTTCAATACTCACGGACTCATCGCCTGGGATGTAGTTCTTTATTTTCGCAGGATTCGCTGCGTCGTCCCGGCTCAAGCGGCAGTAGATGCCTACCTTATACGGCTTGCTCATACTGTTCACGCCTTTCCTCTGCAACAGCATCATCTACATTGCCAACGTAGCGGTAGTATACCTTTACGTCACGGACACGGACGCCCCTGACCTTCTGCGCCTCTCCAACCTCTATGCGGTCAACAAGAGCAAAGAGCATGCTTTCATCCAGCTTTGTTATCTCGGTGTACTGGCGTATAATCTCAGTCCAGCGCCCTGCGTCCTGCCGGTTTTCCATATGGGCTTTCAGCTTGAGCTCTAGCTCCGGAAGGGCGGCGGCTTTCTTGGCGCGCTCAGTCTCGTACTTGCGTATGAGAGTCTGAAAAACGGATTGTGGCACAGTTCCGCTGTACTTGTCCTCGTAGAGACTCTGCATGAGGCGCTCTAACTCATCCAGACGTGTCTTAACGGCTTTAAGCTCCTGTTCACAGGAGGTGCGGTGGCTTTGCGCCTCCTTGTCCTTGAGTCGCAGAATATGTTGAGCAAGCATCTCCGGGTCATGCGCGGCGAAGCGTGCCTTCTCCCGTATGTCCTCAAGGACAATTTGCTCGAGCACGTTTTCGTAGATAGTGTGGATAGTGCAGGCGCTCTTACCACTGCGGGCGTAGTTGCCGCAGATAAAGGAGCTGTAGCGCCCTGGACTGCCGTCCTTATAGGTGAACTTCTCCGTGTGGTTGCGCATTTTGAAGCCGCATTCGGCACAGTAGACGAGGCCGGTAAAGACACTGCGTATACCGTCAGACGCCGCGTTCTTGCGGACACGCTTCTGGTCTATGCCCTGCACGGTATCCCAAACATCCAGCGAAATAATGGGCTCGTGCGTACCCTCGACGCGAATCCACTCGTCCTCGGGTTTGCTTATTAGCTTTTTATTCTTGTACGACACAGTGCCGGTTTTGCCCTGTACCATGTTGCCAATGTAGACCTCATTACGAATAAGATGTTTCACCGTCTCTCCGGCCCACTTGTGATTGACGCGGCGCGGGTCGGCTTTGCCCCTGCGCTGGTAATACAGCATTCCCGGAGAAGGTATGCCCTCCTCGTTTAGCTGGGCTGCGATGCCTGTGAAGCCCATGCCTGTTGCACGCATGGAAAATATACGCCGAACAATAGGCGCAGTATCCTCATCAATGACCAGATGGTGCTTATCCTCGTTGTCACGCTTGTAGCCATAGGCGGGATAGGTACCCATGAACTTGCCGTTCTCGGCGCAGGCGCGCTTGACGGCCTTGACCTTCTTGCTCGTGTCGCGGCTGTAGAACTCGTTAAACAGGTTCAAAAAGCACATGACGTCCGTGCTGCCGTTGTTACTTTCCGTATCCACTCCATTGTTAAGAGCCACAAAGCGGCAGCCTATGGAGGGGAACAGATAATCTGTGTACTGTCCTATCTCGATGTAGTTGCGCCCAAAGCGGCTGAGGTCTTTGACCAGTATGAGGTTGATACGCTTCGCCTTTGCATCCTCGATGAGACGCTGTACGCCAGGCCGGTTGAAGTTCGTACCCGTGTATCCGTCGTCTATGTAGACGTCTACCTCGTTCCAGCCCATCTGCCGCACATAGCTTTGCAGCAGCAGCTTCTGGTTCTCGATGCTGACGGATTCGCCGTCGCGTTCATCGTCGTTTGAAAGGCGGCAGTAGATGCCGACGTTGTATGTCTTTTCTGTCATTTGTTTTTAACCTCCCGACTTCGTATTCATACCTCGTGCGGCAAGATGGCTCTATGCACATGATAGCGCCGTAGCCATTGCCGCGCAAGGATGCGGTCAGGAGGGTCAAACTGCAGAGGCGCTTGAAACAGGCTCGTTCATAGCCCTGCGCACGGCGAGCTGTTCGAGGGTCTTGCCCAAATCCTTTTCGCCGGTAAAAATACTCGTCACGCGGTAGACGGTATTTCCTATTCTGACCTCGCGGTAAGAGGCCGTTGTTTTCTTTTCTTCACAGAAGGCTTTATCCATGAAGATACCTCCCTGTATTTACACCCCACGGCATAGTAATGCCGTGGGATAATTTGTTTCTCATCGTCCCGCCGTATTTGCCACGCGCCCCGGCGGTATGGGGGTTACAGGAGCTGCTTTTGGCAAAGCTGTCTCAACTCCGCAATGCCGTCCTCACGAGCACCGCAGGGCTGCCCCCAAGTCTACGGGAGCGCTTGCGCGAGAATTTATTGTCTGCCCGCGCTTTCATTGCGAAGCGGCTTGCCAAAGCCGTTTTAGGGCCGGCGTCTATCGCTCCGGTCAAAACCATCATTGCGCCGCCTCCCAAGTCGCTGAGCCTCTCAGCCCACGCGGACAGTTAACTCCTGCACCGTGTATTCAGTTGTGAAAATCCATCTTCAATGAGGCCGTTAAAAAACATGCCTCTATATATCCCGGTTTTAAGGTCGTTTTTTCAACGGTCTTTTTTGTCGAATAATATTATTCACAGATTGTTTACAATTAGAGGGCGCATAAAGATACCCTCAAGAGGGTTGCTCGGTATCCTTGCCCTTTATTCGACATACGGATAGAATATAGTCACAAAGGGCTGGGGGTGTTTTCGTGATAGTAAGAAAAATTCTGGCTGCGCCTATATTGATTGTGCTGGCGCTCCTGTCGGCGTTCGTTAGCTTCCTCGTTTGCGTTGTGGCTGCTGTAGGTTTCACAGCGTGTGTTATCCTCGTTCTCCTGGCGCTGGTGCTGCTTGTCACAGGGCAAGCGGTGGGTGCGGCGGTGCTTTTGGTGCTGGCGTTCCTTGCCTCGCCGTTTGGATTGCCGGCAATCGCCGCTTGGCTGGCTGATGGACTAGACTCACTCAGGGACGCTATAAGGCAGCGGATTTGAAAAAGTGAGAGCCGTGGGAATTTCCCACGGCTATTTCGTTGACATTGCACCCCTCTCATGATAGCCTATTAATAAGCAAGTTTTACCATAGCGCTGCAATTTTCGTTGAAAGGAGGGAGAAGAATGGATACAACCGCAGCAGTTAAAAGCGACAGAAACTTATATCATGACAGTACATACGAGATAGTATCAATAGCGGCATATTTGATTGGCGTACCTGAGCGTATATTTCTAAACGACCACGAGCCACCGAAAATAGAGGTTTACAGGAGACTCGACTTAAACAAAAACGCGCGCATTATACGGCACCTTTGCCTTTTGCGCACGGCGATAGAACAGAATTATAAATTCATAAACGAGCTGATGAAGTTCGAGTTTAAGAGCATCATCAACATGCCCGAATATGTGCCGTATGAGAGCATACGGCAGCTCGCCGAGGACGGGGTCAGCGTAGCCAGGAAGTCATGTCAGAAACCAAGCGATTACATAGTGGAGATCAACCGCGTCATTTCAGACCGTATTAATAACTGCAAATCTCTGTTTCCCATGTGGCTCAATTGGGAGTATATGCGGGATATTTTCATAATGCCAGACGGCCTCACTAACGAGGGAACGAAGGCCGCAGCAGACATCTATTACGAGAACAAGCCGTTTTATCCGTATCAGGTGTATATGAACTGGCCGCCGAGCGACGAGGGCAACATATTCTACAATGACAAGAAGTTTATAACGCTGCTATACGCATGGCACAATGATTACTTCGCAGACATCAGCAAGGTCACGGACGCCGGAGTGTACATCAAAGGCGGCATTTACGATTTCATAGATGACAGTGACAAGCTCGTAATAATAGTTGACTGCGAAAACTCAGACCCTTACAAGCTTTGCTCGGTATTGAAGAATCTCGACTGGTCGTACACCTCCAAGGTGCAGAGCATCATACTCTTTGACGACGTACACACAGCGAGTGCGTGGAGCATCCTCAAACGCTTTACGGACATACCCGTAGATCACATCACGGTCGAGCGCATCAAGAGCACAAAGTCGCTCGTAGACGTCATGCTGACGGCGAGAGCATGTCAGGAACACTACGAAAAGGGCGTGGATTCGTTCATCATTGTTTCGAGCGATTCGGATTACTGGGGGCTCATAAGCTCGCTGCCAAGGGCGAGATTTCTAGTGATGGCCGAGCGTGAGAAGTGCGGTGCAGACATGAAGAACGCTATGATGAACTCGGGCATATTCTACTGCTACATAGACGACTTTTACTCCGGCAACACCGACGACATGAAAACCGGCGCTCTGTTCCGCGAGCTGCACCGCTACCTCGACAGCGCAGTACACTTGAACGCAAATGATATGCTCGACGCAGCCCTCGAAGCCACGAGGATTAGCATGACTGCCGTTGAGCGCAAACAGTTCTACGACCGGCACATCAAGCAGATGAAGCTGGAGATAGATGAAAACGGAGACGTGAGTATTGAGCTAAAGCGATGAACCGTTTCAAAATAGCAGCATGGCATAGCGCATAATGCGCTGTGCCATGCTGCTATTTTGGTCTGCTGGAAGTACAGGCTGACGCTGGTTATTTTCTAACCGACAGCGGCTCAGTTAGCGGGCGGTTACTGTCATCCAGTACAAATAGCTTTATGTTGTAGCTGTCTGGCAATTCAGCAACGGACATGCTCAATTTTACCGACGTATCTTCTTCAGATATTGTCCCGCTAGTCACGCCAAACATCTTGCCGCCCGAATCATATGCGGCGGCTACTACGTTGCACGCACCAAGGTCTTCGACTTCAATTGACTTTTCTTCACCGTTTATGGCTACCGTAACATCTATTGGGTCTACGATGTTCAGCGCGGATTTGATGGCCTCGACAATATGTGGACGACCCCATTTTTGAGCGCGCTTATCGTAGAGCCAGAAGTGTCTGCCGTCTGTACTGTAATAGCTGTCCTCCCACCACAGGCAGGGAACGCCATTTTCAGCAGCGGCCTTGAAATAATATTGAGTTCTTTGAGTCTGGTCTTCTACAGGCAGTTGGTGCGTCATGGCAACCTCGCCTATTATCGCAGGGATGCCGGTACGTTCTTTGAACTCGCTAAGCTCCGCAAACAGCTTGTCCGTATCATTTTTGCAATACTCGTAATTGTTTTCGCCGTCAATATAGTCCGGCTTCTCAAGCGTTGCGTATGTATGAACCTGCGCCATCAAGTATTGAGGATCCGCGCCTTTTGGCAGGGCGAAGCCGTCCAGCCTGTCATACTGACTATAGTTAGCGACGGAGAGGCATAGTAGGCGTTTATCATTATATCCACCCGTGGTGCGCACCGTGTCCACAAAAATCTGATTCATCTCGTTTACGCGCTGTGTCTGAATACTACTCCAGTCATAAGGCGCTGTTTCGTACCACTCCATAGTCGGCTCATTGCAGGCTTCAAAAATCAGCTTTTCGGGATAGTCCTTGAAATACTCGGCGATCTGCTTCCATGCCGCAGAAAAACGTTCTTTCACATAGCTCCAATGCGGCTCATACATCCACTCACGGCTCCACTGGTCGCCCACATATGACCCGTTCAGATAGTCGTTATGCATATTGATAATGCAATATGCGCCGCTGTCAAGTATGTAATTCACCTGCTCTTTGACTTTGTCAAGCCATTCAGTGTCAATCTTAAAGCCGTTCTCATTGTCGATAAACGGCGTCCAGGTGACTGGTAGGCGAACAACGTTCGCACCCTGTTCAATAAAAACATCGCCCAGCTTGTCCTGGCCAAGCCGCTCACGCCCATACATATAAAGGCTCTCTACTTTATCGTTCATGGATGCATACGGCACAGACACTACAGTGACAGTCGCCTTAAATTGAGCTCCATCTAACTCATATGACGGCTCAGGTAAGACACTCTTATCAAAGTCAAGGAAATACGTATAGTATTCGTTTATATCTGGCCCGTTGCTCGCGAACTCGTCATAGTTTTGATTAATTTCCGGCAGATAAGTAGTTGTGCCATTGCTGTACTCAATTCTGCTGTCGCTAAAGCTCAGCGTAAATGGCTGGTCTTTGACGTAGCTCAAAATACCAATAGTAAACAACTCGCTGAACCAGCTCGGAGTATAGTTCGTGTTATAGTTGGGAATATCAACACTTATCTCAAATTTGCCATCGTGAAGCCCAACAAAAGACAGCCACTGGAAACTGTTGTCCCAAAACCAGACAGCGATGCCGAATGGCGCGTTCTCATAATATCCAACCGGGTTGCCGTGTTCATGAGGTACATCGGCCATAAGTAAATCTACATAATTCAGCCCCCAGGTCATCTCCGACACGGCCTCTTTGGCCGTGATCGGAGTGAACTGCGTTTCAGCGTTGTCTGCGGCCACAGCCACGCTTCCGTAAAGCATAGCCGAGAGGATAACAAGCGCTAATACGCGGACAAATGGTTTTTTTCTAATTCTCATTAAGCCTCCAATTTTATTCACACGCTGATTTCCTGCGCAGCAGCGGCCGGGGCGTAGTTGGACTCATCGAGTATCAATAGCTTGGCGTGGTCTGCAGCGGCGAACACATCGTCGCTGACGCCAATCTGAGCTTCGCCGTTGATTATAGCGGCATTCGCGGTGAGCAGCATTGCGCCGTCGCTATTGTAGACGACAATCATAGCCACCTTGCCGTCCAAGTCTTCATCGGTGCGGAAGCTGATTACGTTGCCCGCCTCGCTTGTGTAGAAAACCATCTCGAATGTGGCGGTCTTGCCCATGTACTCCACAGTCACTGTTTTGACTCCGGAGGTCTGATCGTCATAGTTCAGTGTATAATTGTCGATCTGGAGCTCGCGACCGCCGTAATCGCCGACGATGTAGAGTCCTGCGAGGTTGACAGCGCCCTCGGTCTGCACCGTCTGCTCCGGCAGGCTGTACACGCGTATGCCCTGCAGCGTCCTGTTGTCCATGTACCAGGCGGTGAGATTGTTGTTAAGCGCATAGCGGTACGCCGCCGAATTTATATAGCAACATATTGTCAGATAGGGGCAGGCTCTGAAGTTTACGCTTATGCTTGTGACTGTGTTGGGTATGTACAGATTCACAAGCGTGCTGCTGCCATAAAATGCGTTATCCGCAATACTGGTCGCGGTGTCCGCGACGTTGTAGTACGGCCACACACGGCAGGACGGATACTGGATGAGTTCGGTCTTGTCGTAATTGTAGAGCACGCCCCATTCGTCCGTACTGTAATACAGGTTTCCGGCGGCAACGGCAAATTCTTCGACGCCCGCGCCGCTGAACACACTGCTCTCGATGTTGGTCAGGCTGGCCGGCAGAGTAACGGATGTTATGCCCTCGCAGCCATAAAAGGCGCTATATCCAATGCTATCTATGCCTTCCGGCAGCACCAGGTTGCCTATTTCGCACACTGAACCACCAAATGAGAGCCTTTGCAGAGCCGCACAATTATAAAAGCACTGAGATGGTATAGTATTGGGAATAGACGGCAAATTGATTTCCTCAATTGAGCCGCAATTGTTAAACGCATTTTGGTAGATATCCCCGCCAAGTATGGTGACGTTTTTTAGTGAACCATTGATCCTATAATTTATGTCGTAATCGTAATCACCGAGACAATTTTCACCATAATGTCCATAACCAAAGACAGTAGCAAACTGCTCCGAATAGTAATAGGAATCGTCCTCCAGCCTTTCCCTTGTACCAATAAACGGCAGGGTTATCTCCATGAGGTTGGTAAGGCCGCAGAAAGCCTCCTCGTATATTGCCGTCACATTCCGGCCGACGGTCAGCGTCCGGATGTGCTCGTTGTCGTAGAAGGCGTACGTGCCTATGGTCTGCACTGTCTCGGGCACGGTGAAGCTCTCGTCGGTCTTGCCGCCCGGGTAGACGTACAGGTACAGCGCGCCCACGTCATAGAGCACGCCGTCGATGGAGCAATAGTACTCGTTGTCCTCCGACACCGTTATGGACTTGAGCTCCGGGCAGCCGACAAATGCGGTTGGAAGAATCGACGTGACGCCAGAGCCTATGGACACGCTTGTAACGTGCCGGTTTTCGCTGAATGCGTATGGGCCGATGCCTATAACGCGATAGATGCTTCCGTCTTTCACGACCGTGTCGGGAATTATCACCGCTCCCCTCTGCGCGCCATAGTAGCCGGAGTTGTTGGGTGTGTTGGAGCCGTCGCCGACCACGGCAGTCTTGGCGGACTCATTGAGAGTGAAAAGTATGCCCTGCGAGTTGCGGTTGTCCTCGTCCAGCACACTGTAGTCGGAGAACTCCTCCACGCACGCGGCGTAATAGACGTCCCAAAGCGGGGACGACCAACCGCTGGTGTTCTCGTGGTAGTAGATTGTGAAGCTGTCACCGCCGTAAAACGCACTTGTTGCTACAATAGGTGCGTCGCCCAAGAATTCAGCATAAACAAGACTGCTGCAGCTGAACGCCTGCCTTCCGATGGTAGTAACACTCGCGGGTATCACCACAGACTTTAGCCCATCATATCCTTCAAAGGCGGATTCAGGGATTGATGTAATTCCGTCTGGAATAACAAGATTTTCAACCAATTCGCCGGAGATATAGAATTTGTCAACACATTCCAAGAAGTAATTAATGGAACTGCCAATATCGGCTCCGAAGGCAATTTCTAACCACTCGCTAATTGTTCCTTTGAAATAAAGCGAATCAAGGTTCATCCCTTGAAAAATCCAGCCACCTATGGTTTCAATTGATGCCGGGAGCTCCAACGTTTTTAAAGAGTTGCAGCTAATAAAAATATATCCATCAATTGTCGTCAAAGTATCTGGCAGAGAAACGGATTTCAACGCGCTGCATCCATGAAACAAAGTGTTTGCAATTGACGTTATACCTTCATCAATGACAACGGATTCTATGTTGCCACGATAATTAGACCACGCCATTTCGCTTACTTCACCATTGCCATATACATAAAGCTCCCCATTTTCATAAAAGCACCAGTATGCATTATGGCCACACATACCGCTGGCTATCACTCCATAATAAGGCTCAAAAACAGCCGAAACGGTGTATGTCTGTCCTGCTGATATAGTGAATGTTCTGCCCTCAATCGGATCGCCGTTTACAATGATGGTCTTGAGGCTGTATCCTGGATCTGGCATCGCGATGACCGTGACAGTTTCCCCGGCAATGTAGTAATTGTCAATGATAACAGCCCCGTTGACGGGCTCCACGGCTTCAACTGCAACGGCGTTCCCGTATGTAGCTTCATAAATTATCTTTGCATCCGTGAATTCTTCGTTGCCATGTTCAAATGCAATCCCATTCCACGATGAACGGCTTCCGGCATAATACACTTTCTCTATGGGGCACTGATAGAATGCATTGTCGCCTATTCTTTCCAGGCTCGCCGGCAAGAACACGCGTTCTAATCCAGCCGATTCAAATGCACAAACGTCTATTGTTGTCACTCCATCTGGAATATTGATCTCCACAAGACTTGAGCACATATAGAAAGCTGAATTGCCAATTGTTATAATCCCTTCTGACAGCTCAACCTCAGTGAGGTTTCTGCAGTACATGAACGTCCCATCTTTGATAGCTCTTACCCCTTCTGGTATTTCAACTGCAAAAAGTTTTTCACAACCTCTAAAGCAGGACGCGCCCAATTCAGTAATGGAGTCCGGCAAGGAAACTGTCTCTACCAGATATAAATCATTGAAAGCATTATCGCCAATTCTTGTTATGCCTTCATTAACCACTATGTTGACAATTTCGCTGTTGTAAGTGCTCCAAGGAGAGTCATTATCCGGCATATCTCCCGTTCCGGAGATGGTCAACACTCCGTCGGCGCTGATGCTCCAGTGCATTGTGCCGTCGTTGAAATCTGACTGCACAATGACCCCGTCGTCTGCAACTGCGAACGTAGCTAGGTAGAGCATAGCCATAACAACTAGCGCACTTTGTAGAAAGATTCTTAATGTTTTTTTCATTGGCTGATTCCTCCCCAAATGACAAGCTCGTTGAGCCATCACTCTCTTTCAGCATATGCGGCGGCAGTTAATGGCTCATATGTCTCAGGGTCTATTAAGAACACCTTTACGGTATCCCATTGCCTTTCTGTATAGATTGCAATATTACTGTATGACGGCTCGTTTTCCTCCACTTCTATATTGAACTGCAAGTTGTTGACCATGCGTCCATTGTCGTAATATGCAATAATAGCTGTAACAGTCTCATTGCCGTTGCTAAAAATATAAAATTCTACGTTTCCGTCCTGCTCAGCCTTCATGTCACTAATCGCGACGTGCGTTTCACCAGACAGTTTGCCGGGAGTTATGCTAACCTCGACTGGTATATACCCCTCAACCTGGAAGAAATCTTCCGGTATGTACTCAAGAGAAAGCTCCCCGTATTCAGGTAGTCTATCATCTGTGTGTATTTGAACCTCGAACAAATTGCCATTTAGTATGCAGGTTTCATCGCTATACCACGAGATAATTCCTGTCTCAGCGTTGAACGTAAGGTTTGCTGCTTCAGGCAAATCTTCTCCAGGTTGAACGTCCACTAAAACATAACCGTCAGGTACAGCTATATTGAACCTGAATGCAGCGACACCTGGGCAGTCCAAACCACTGACAGCAAACACTGCATCGCCGCGCTCAGACAGTTGGGCGTCAGAAACTGTGACTTTGAACACTTCGCCAACGGACATGAGATTTATTGCAGATGACCCCGAGTCCACCATCTCACTGTTTAGCAGCTGAGCCAGCGCTGTAAGATCCTTTACATCGAGAGAATCGTCATAGAATACATCAGCAGCAATCTGTTGATTGGCATCCAGAGTCTCCTGGCCGTTGAACCAGCGCGCAAAGTAGACAATGTCCTTCATGTTAACGGCATTGTCGTAATAAATGTCGCCAATCTCACGATCCAGAATATGAACTGCGCCTGGCTGTACGGAAAAGCCTACTTCTTCTTTAGAGGCGTTGCAGATGTCCTCTCGGCTGAAGCCCAATGTAATCGGGATTTCCTGCATCTCTCCCGCCGTATTCCATGTTATTGTGAAGGCTCTGCCATTGACCGTGACGTCCTCTGAGCTGTACCACGTGATATGCAGCGCCTCTCCGTCGGCTATTGAGTCTATGTTCGACGTCAAACTGCCGATTGCCAGGCAGTCTCCCACTTCAACTGATACAGGCGTAAGCACTTCAGAATCATATTTAACATCCACACTGAACGCGGCAATGCCCGGATTTTTCACTATATGAACCGCCGTTTCCGCGGTCTTGCCCGACACTGCGCGCGCGTCCATGACGACGAATCCGGCGCTACTGGCCACAGCTACCTTTACCTGGCATACATCGTAAAGACCGTTTTCCGTCTCAGCTCTAATCTCTGCCGAACCGGAGGACAGTGCTTTAATAACACCCGTGTTGTTCACAGAAACGATGTCAGGATCGCTGCTGCTCCATGTAACACCCTTCATAGTAGTGTTGGAGGGCTCAATAGTTGCTGAGAGTTGTATGCTCTCGCCTATGGCCATGCGGGCGTCTGTCTGGCTTATGCTTATGCCTGTGGGCAAAACGGTCTTGTTCCTTACCGTGACCTGGCAGGTCGCTATTTGGCCGGAGGTTGTTTTGACCGTGATAAGAGCCGTGCCGGCTCTGTTAGCCGTGACAAGGCCGCTGGAATTTACGGAGGCTATACTGCTGCTACTGGTTGACCAGGTCAGTGAATCTGTGGTTCCATCCGGCTCCACTGTCGTCGTGAGCATATGCGTCATTCCGACTTCCAACGTCAGTTCGTTTACGTCCAGACTGACCGAAGTTGACGGCTTCTCCACGGTGACGGTGCAGCTGCCTGATATGCCGCCGGCGGTTGTCGCGGTTATGGTTGTCGAGCCGACTTTATGCCCGGTGACAACGCCGTTTTCCACGGTGGCAACGCTCGCGTCGCCGGTTTGCCATGTTAGCTCTGCCGCGCTGTTGGACGGAGTAAACGTGACCGTTACCTGCTTGCTGTCCCCGACGTTGACGCTTAGACTGCTCAGGCTGACTCTCGTGACGTCTGCCGGGTCAACCACCACTTCACAGGAACCGGTTGCGCCGGACAGCGCCAGCTCCACGGTAATTGTAACCTTACCGGTTTTTATCGCAGTTACTCTGCCATTCGAATCCACCGTAGCAACGGATGTATCGCTGCTGCGCCATATTTGGCCCTGCGGATCATCTGGATCTATGTCAGTTGTGAGGTTCAAAGATTCATTTGCCTTCACGCCATATGAAGCTTGCGAAAAATTAACGGTATCGCGTGTATCATAGACATATACGACGCAGTTAGCGCGCTCACCGTCCGCGGACCACGCGGATATGACCGTCGCGCCGACGCCCGTTGCGGTCACTTTGCCGTTCGCGCAGGTCGCGACGGAAGTGTCGTCCGAGCCCCACTGCCTAACCTCGAATTGCGCCTTAAGGTCTGCGCTCTCACCGACATTGAGGAACAGTACGGAGTCGCTAAGCGGCCTGTAAGGCACGCCCGCTGGCAGCGGCAGGCCGCTATTCCACTCGGGGTCTATTATCCAGTCAGTGCCCATATTCCAGCTTGCAGGGTATGTGTTGGGGTCTTTGAGTTCTTCCAGGGTATAGCCCGAGCCGGTGAGCTCATTGCAGTACAGGCTTGTGCCGTCACTGATGCGAAATCTGTTGGGGGTGATTTCAAGCGCTGCCATTCCTTCAGTTTTGTTATTAGAGATCTCTAATGCGGCTTGGCTATCTATTGTATTGTTAAAATCATAAACTGTACCTGTGTTGACGCAATCCACAGCTGAGCCATACCGGCAAATAGCACCCACGCCACCATAGCGTGTTGTGTCAGCGGAATGCGTTATCGTTCCATTATTTATGCTCAATATTACGCTCCCGTTGATGTAACCAGCAATTCCACCTACACGGTATCCATAAACGTTACCGTTATTGATGCTGTTGCTGATAGTTGGTGAAGCATCGGCATAACAATACCCCAAAATACCACCGGCCGAACCACCAGTTCCTCCGCTATAATTGTCCTTGCCCGTTATGGTTCCGTAGTTTTTGCACATATCAATGTTGGTAGTCCCTGAAGATATGTAGCCAGCTATACCACCGGAATCACGTCCGGTTATTTTTCCGCTGTTTTCACATGACAGCAAAGAAATATCACTATTGCTGCCATGACCAATAATGCCCCCTGAAGAACCGTAATATGTATTATAGCTATCAATAGTTGAAGAATTGTTACACTGTTCTATAACTATCTCAGATATTGAAGCGAATCCGACAATTCCACCTATAAAACGATCATGTCCATTTGTAACACGTATCTCCGCCGCTGAGTTAGCACACCCTATTATCTGCACTCTGTAGTTCTCGATTCTGCCAATAATACCTCCTGCGCCCGCATATGAATAGGAATGGTTAGAATCCTGGTTAGATGACGTAGCCGCCTCAACATACCCACTGTTATGGCATTGCTCAACAGTAATATCCGAACGGAGATATCCAATTATCCCGCCTGCGTAGTTGTCAACCTTGGCCTGATGTGTTGCCATCACACTCGCCCCGTTAGAGCACCTGGTCACAGTTCCCTCGCACAATCCGGTTATGCCCCCTGCCGCCATCTCCATGGGCGATCCGCTTACGCTGACGCTGCCAGACAGCACCTCGCAGTCGGTAATCAGCCCTCCGACACCGACGGCACCGGCTACGCCGCCGGCGTATCTGCCGCCGGAGATATTTATATTATCGAGCTTCAGGTTCTGAACCGTGCCCTCCATATAGCCGAACAGCCCGGCATACTTCAAGTCTGTTCGGTTGACGGTCAGATAGGAGACAGTAAAGCCCTTGCCGTCCAGAGTACCGGTAAACGGGCCGTCCCACTCGTTTCCGAGTGGCTCAAAGCTCTGCCCGGACAGGCTGATGTTGTTACCCAGGACGTAATATGCGTCCAAATCGTCGTTGACCGCCTGCAGCTCAGCCGCAGAAGTTATGACATACGGAGACTCCGCCGTCCCGCTGCCGCTAATTGCCGCCGCCTCTGTCCCGGGAAGCAGGCATGACAGTAACGCCAAAGAGAACACCGTACCTATAAGGAGTTTTATAAGCCGCTTCATTTACGCAGCCTCCTTCACAAAATTCTGCTCATTTGTCACAACGGTAGAGCCGGTATCCAGAGAATTGCTGTAGCTGATTTTACTTATAAGATACACGCCGCCGTTGGAGATGTTGCGCAGCTCAACATCCTGCACGCTGACGCTGCTGGAATCTATATACTGCCGCACAAGACCGGACAATATCAGCTTGTCCTGAGTTATAGCGCCACCTGACTGCAGGTCGCCTTTGAGCGTCAGCACGCCCTGCCCCGACATAGCCGCGCTGGAGATATACAGGTCGCTGCCGACTGTCATCTCGCCGTTTTGAGTGATGCCTGACGCCGTGATGTGTGCCCGTCTGTCTACGATTAACACGCTGTTTTCATCCACGCTTATGCTCCCGCCGGTAACGGTCAGGTTGCCGGTTATAAGAAGGGTTGCGCCCTTTAGGCTTATGCCGTCAGTCACGGTCAGGGACCCGTCGATTTTCAGGCTGTTGCCGTCCAGTGTGAGCACGCCGTCTATTGACTGATCTCCACTTAGGGTCGTATCGGTCTCTATTCCAAATCCACCCTCGCCCACGTGTATGGGATTGCCGCTTACGGGCGCGCCGGCGTTCTGATAATTTGCGCTGGCATAGACATCGCCTTCGATGTTGACACCGGAAGCTGAGGTGTTTCTGATAAATAGGTCAGTTGTTCTCACCGTGCCGTACACGTTTTGCCTATATCGCCCATCCAGCACAAGGACTGTAGAAGTAAGAGTGCCCGTAATATCTCCCTTCACATGTATCTCCCCGTTGCAGGTTAATGAGTCGGAAATAAGATCCCCGGCGATTGCAACATACGACGTGGTGTCTATCGTTCCACTGCAATTTGCCGTGCCATTTACATTAATGTGGCCATCACTTGTAATGCTGCCCTGGGAGTTAAGGAGTCCGGCCGTAACCGATGTCCCTGAAAACGCGGCATTTTCTGCTATACACAGCTCGCCCGTAATTGTCAGTTCCCCGCCGCTGACAGTCCCTCCGTCTCGGATTGTGAGATCCCCATCAATTTTCGCGGTTCCATCCAAGGTATAATTATGTACGGAAAGGTTTCCGACGAAACTGTTGTCTGTTAACACGCCGCCGTCGCCCAGCATCAGGGCATCACCCGTAATCGCTCCAGTGTCTAACTGAGTCAGTGTTTTACTCGCAGTCACTTCGCCGACAATCTTTATGCCCTTCGGATTGTCCAGCACTATGGTTTCAGCTGTCAGATTGCCCACAATTTCCTGTGGAGCTGAGCCACACATATTAAGTTCAGACAGCGATGCGCAATCTGAGACTGAGATATCTCCTCCGACACTAAGAGTGCATACGCCGCTAATACTTTCGCAAGCGATGTCAACAGCTCTGTGTACAGTAACAAGACTGCCTGCCGAGAAGCTCGGCGTTCCGCTCAGTGACAGGCTGCCTTCAACAACAACCGAATTGGAGTATGTTGTGCTTCCGCTGTCATAAAGCGAGCCTTTAATTGTGTTGCCAGATAATAGCACATTTTGGGTGGACAAATCCCCATTAAATATGCTTTCCGTCAGTGTTCCTCCGTCAAGCAGTATATTCCTCCCATTGACAACCTCTGTTGAAGGGGATGATAACTCCTCAGTTACAATCACCTGCCCTTGTACATCCAATGACGAGCCAGAAACATCCAGTTTGCCACATGAGAGATTTCCCAAAATAGTCTGTCCAGTATCTGATTGCAAATGTAAAGTCTCCACCGAGCCATTGTCAGCGGTTATACTGCCGCTGACAAGCAATTCGCCTCCAGTAAAGCTGCCACGGAGATTTAAATTGCAGACTTCTAGAGGTGAATTGCTTTCTGTGCTATAAACGCAGCTGGCAACATTCATTTCGTCCGTTATCTTGAGTGTAGCATCATTGGTTAAGGTTATGTTTACGGTTCCGCTTGGACAATACAATTCGTCGATTATCACTTGGCCCGACAGAACGCCCACTGTAGCGCCCGGTGAGGCGCTTAGATACGATATAGCCAGCGGAATCCCGGAATATCCCGTTATGCCTAAAGTACCATGTACTGTTAGTCCTCCGGCAAGCTGGCTGCTGAGTTCCGGCAGGTAGATGAGCTTACCGCCCCTGTTTATAATTCCTGTATACCCGGTACGTTCATCATAATTAATAGTGATGATGTCGTCGGCTTCTACTGTGACCCCATCCATGGGAGGAATCACTGCTGCCGCTATCAATGCGTCTATACTTGTCTGATAAAGTAGCTTGAGCGAATCTGCAGTTTCGCCGCCCCATATTATCTGGCCTATCAAGGAATCGACTTGCCCGGCAGAAATGCCATAAGCGACTTTTTCTCCATACAAACGCACTTTTTGCAGAATCATAAGGTCGTCCAATACGACAGCCGCATTTTCATCGCTTGGCTCGGCTTGATATTCTGCGACGTCTGCCTTGTACATTTCAATGCACAGATTTGTAATATCCTCTAGGCATAAGAGTTGGTATGTTTTCTTACAGGTGTCTTTCAAGCCAATCGCCTGGTCTGCAACCCAAGAAGTAATATCAACTACAGCTACAGCACGCGATGCTGCTGCACTGGCGAGAGAAGTTTCACTGATATGGAACAGTTTGGTGAAAAGTTTTTTGCTGCCATTAACAACAGTACTGCTTACAGTATTATTTTCACGCAGGTATCGTATGATTGAGTCATAACCTATCAAGCTGGTATCATATTCGTCTGAAAGCATGTCCGAAAAGTAGCTTATTGCTTTTTTCAAATCCTCATCTGAAGCAAACTCAGACAGCCTCTCAACACCTCCGGCGAAAGATTCTTTCTGCCTTTGTATACTGTTTATGTATAAGTATCCCTCAAGAGCCGTTTCAGCTATGTTCAGCGTCTTACCTGCGGCTTTCAAAACATCCACGACGCCAGTATCCACCAAATATCCGGCCAAAAAGTCATGATACGAATATCCCATAAAGGTCTCAGATGGAGACAAAACCACCAGATTGCCAATAGTGGCTAGATATGCAGCGGCTTCCGCTAATACAGCGGCATCTTTGCTGTCATCTCCCTTCTGGAGTTGAGAGAGCGAGGTCATGAACTTTGTGCCTGCGTCAATGAATGGCGTGGCGTACTTATCTATATACTCTGCATCAAATGCTGTTAAATTTGCTGCCCCGACCACCGCCGATGCCTGCGCTCTGCCGACGCTAATGAATTTGTTCATATAAGAAACCGCATCTTTTATCTGGCGCACAAGCACTAACGTACTTTCGCTTTCTCCCAGTGTTGTTCCATCAGATGCCGTATATTTCTCTGAAAAAATGGCTTTGAGCAGGCTCTCATATCGTAATTCATCCGTGCTGGCAGTAAGGTCGTCAATTGTCTGTTCAACTTCGGCTTTGCCAGAAAACCAACCTGCCAACCATGAAACCAGGTTTCCGGCTTCATCTACTATCCCTTTTATGTACTCATCGCGATTATATATTTTCTCCATAATATCGATCATGGATTTATACAAGGAAGATGCAGCCTGCCCATCGGCATCTATCCCACGATATGTATTCAAGGCTTGTCTGGCCATGCTTTGGTTATTAGATGTTGCCTGCTTTATCGCCATTGGGTTGTTTACCCGTGAATCGTCTATCAGCGTCTCTATAACCCAATGCCTATCGCCGTAGAGCATTGCATCCAGCAAAGCTTTATTGGGCATTGGCTCGGTATTCGTGGCAAAACTTTGCGTAAGGAACGAACTAATAATCAGGATAAGTATAATCAACGAGAAAGCTTTCTTCCTCATTTCTCTCTCATCTCCCCCAAATTGATACTTGACTATATATAACACGTTTTATCGTCTATAATTTTTAGTTTATACAAATGATTCTGGATTCTGTCTATGACACAAAGAACTATGGGTACTATCTATTGTTAACAATTGACAATTGAAAAACACAAGCCATTAGATGCAGTACGTGCTGCACATAACACTGTTTACCGCCATTTCACTTTCCCGGCAAGCAGACACCAGCGCAACCTGTTCCCGGATTCTGTTCCGCGCTTGGAGCGTCTTGAGCTCATTGCTCATATTTCTACCGTTGTAACGTCTTACGCTACCTCGCGCAAACTTACAGGAAGTTCCCGTAAGTTTGCGCGCGTTGCTGATACCAAATACCAGCCTTAGAGTCTTTGTTCACTCGTCACTAGATGCTGAGTCATATGACAGTTATTACTGATTGACAATCTGTTATGGTTTTAGCTGCTCCATAACCGGCCTATACTGGCTATCCAGCAGTATAAAGCTTACACTGTCAGTAATGGATGGAACATCAAATTCCAGCATCTGCCACGTGGCTGCGAGCTCGCAGGTATTGGAGCTGAGTATCCTGCCATCGGCATCGTAGGCGGCGCAGACTATGCTCGAACCGCTGCTGCCGTAAACGGTCACGCTCGCAGTAGCGCCATTGAGCTTGGCGTCGAACATGTCGTTCTCGACCTGCGCCAGAGTGAAGTCGCTGAATTCGGTGACGACGAAAGCTGCAAACGTCTGTCCGTTCTCGACAGACAACGTATACTCGACACGATCTACGCTGCCATCGCTGAGCTCATGGAGGATTACAAGAGCATCAGGCTCGACGCCGGCAGGGACGGGAAGAGTGACCATGACGGGCACTTCAAGAGGCTCAATGGCATTGCCGAGTGTCATGGAGAACTCAACGGCGCTCGAGTACTGAGAATCAGCATAATTTCCGGAATTGTGAGGGGTGTCGATGGTCAAAGTTACCGGCGAACTGGTATTTTGAATATTCATAACTGCGCCAGTTACGCTGATTTCGTCCTTAGTGAAATGACCACTCATGGAGTCGGTAACAATCACGTCCGATGTGAGCGACATCCCGCTCTCCAGCTCTGCCAGCTGCTCGGCAATCTGGCTGTCCTCTGCTGCCATGGCCTCGGCAAGCAGGTCAGTGTCGATGTCACGGACTGCGTCCAGCTTAGCGCTGTCCGTATCGAGAGCCGCCGTGCTCGAAAGCTTGGCACGGATTTCCGCGTACGGGTCAAGCTTGCCGTCCGTTTTGAGATCGGTTACCTTGAAGCCCCATTTGTTGCCCACTTGGTCAGACACCAGTCTGATCTTTATCGTGTCGCCTTGTACACGAACGGTCTTACCAGCGAGCTCAGTGCCTGTGTATTCGTTGTCATCGCTCGGCTCCTCGCCAGAACCGTATACATATAGAAAGTCCATGTTTTGCTCGAGCGAGGTCTGAGCATCGAAAGTGACTTCGATGTACGTCGCCCCCTCTGCTCTGAGCACCCACAGCTCGTCGCTGTTGTTAGCATAGTTATGTTTGCTTTCCAGCTGCTCAGGGGAGTAGGCGGCAGTGCCATTGACGGTTATGTCACAGCTGTCGCTCTCTCCGCTTCCATCCACAGCTGTAACTGTTATGATCGCTTCGCCTTTCTTGTGCGCTGTTACTAGTCCCGTATTGTCAACGGAGGCCACGCTTGTGTCGGAAGAACTCCAAGTTACACCTTTGTTATAGGCATTATCGGGGCGCACACTGGCAGTCAGTTGCAATGTATCCCACGCGTCCATGGCACGCGAGGAATAATTCAGAGACACAGATGTAACAGGCTGAACGACCGTCACTACACACTGCGCGCTGGCACTTTCTCCAACATTTAGAAGTATCGTTGCCGTTCCTGTGGATACGGCTTTTACCAATCCGTCCTCAACAGTCACTATGTCCGCATTTGTAGTGCGCCAGAAAACTTCGTCCGTCGAATTTGGTGGCTCAATGCTGTACGTCAGCTGATAGCTTTGCCCGCGGTTTAGTGTCAGATTGGTCACATTCAGGTCAACAGATGTCGCGTTGTGCTCCTGAGAGACAAACTTAAACCCGTTATTATTAGCAAACGTCTCAGCATAAGTACCTGGCACGCCATAAATAGTCATCCTGTCCTTGTAGCTAAATGCATTCGTCTCGATGGACATGACTGTGCGCGGTATGGTAATGGAAGTAAGGCTGGTACAGTTCGCAAAGGCGCTGCTGCCAATCTCCGTCACACCGTAGGGGATAACCACGTTGTTGAGCGCTGGGCAGTTGCTGAATGCATTGCTGGGAATTTCCGCTATGCCATTTCCGAATGTGACAGAGGCCAGCTTTTCGCAACCATCGAAAGCATAGCTGCCGATTTCCTCAACGGTATTGGGTATGGCTATGTTTGTGAGGTAATCGCAGTTTCTGAAGCAGGAACTGCCAATGTCTTCGACGCCTTCGTTGAGGAGCACAGATGTCAGATCAGCACAGTTTTCAAAAGCAGAAGATCCAATATGGTAGCACGCGGCTGGAATCTCTATTTCTGTCAGCCCAGATCCGATAAAAGCATCACTATTAATGTAGCTTACAGTCTCAGGGAGAGAGATAGTGGTAAGCGATGTGCAGTTTTCAAAGCTTCTTGCTCCTATCCACTCAAGTTTTTCGGGGAGAGTGACGCTAGTCAACGCCCCACAGTTGCTAAACATATCATTAGGTATTTCTGTTATTGAGTTGGATATCTCGACTGACGTTAGGTTTGTGCAGCCTTGGAACAGATCATCATAAACTGTGGTTACTCCATTGGGTATTACAACTCTGAGCAACGATGTACATCCCTGAAATGCGCTGCTACCAATTTCCGTAATGCTTTCCGGTATTATAATTTCACTAAGCTTGGTGCAGTCTAGAAATGCATTATTACCTATGCTAGTCATGGTATCGAGTAATTCAACCTCTTCTAGCTCAAAAGCCGACCAAAACAGATTGGATGCCACTTCAGTTGTCCCTGCCTCAAAAGTAACTCGTTTAATCCCACTATATCCAAATGCACCGCCTGTGTTGCTACCATAAGCTGATGTGAGAGATTTTGGTATCTCTATTTCTTCCAATTCCATGCAGTTTTCAAAAACACGCATGCCAATATTCTTCAGATTCTTTGACAAAGTTACATTGCTCAGACTGGTGCATCCCTCAAAAGCATAGCTATCTATAGATACTACACTATCCGGGATTACGATACTGGCCAAAGAAGTGGATTCATAAAATGCACTCCTTCCTATCTCAGTTATGCTATTTGGTAATGAAATCTCTGTAAGGCTTATGCAATCATAAAATGCACTTGCTCCAATACTTGTCATCGTATCAAGCAATTCTACATCTTCAAGGTTCTCTGCCATATAAAAGAGGTTGTATACTACTTGAGTTGTTCCAGTTTCAAATGTTGCCTTTTTCAGTCCGCTATTTCCAAAAGGCCCCCCAGCTGCATTGGCGCTCGCGGATTCAAGTGATTTTGGTATTTCTATCTCCAAAAGAGACGGGCAATCTCCGAATGCTGCACTTCCAATGTCTTTTAGATTCTGGGAAAGCACAACGTTGCTTAGATTTGTACAATAGCGGAAGGCATAATCACCTATACTTATTACACTGTCGGGAATTACAACAGAACGTATTAATTCATTATATCTAAATGCATATGATGCAATCTCCCTAACCTCATACCCATCGATCTCCGACGGGATGGCAAGAGCGGACGCGCCCCCGTTATATCCCGTTATAACGGCGTATTCCTGTCCAGCGTCGTCCTCTTCAACCTCATAGCTGTATATCTGCACAACCGTACCGCTGCCGTCCTCGTAGCTTTGACCATAACCCGGCGCGGGGTTGAAGTACGGCGAATCCGGAGAGGTGTAGTATTCGTAATCAGGGTCGATGCCAGTTTCGCTTGTCCTTGTGCAAGCACTGACAAGAACCCCGTTTTCACTGTGATAATAGAAACGCACTGGGCTCTTATTTTCGTCATAAATCACCCGTGTTCCGGAGGAGCTGTCTGAAGCGATCAAAATATCATACGAGGCGACATAGTAAATCTCCATGTACAGGTGTCCCTTGTGTGTTACACAAGTAAGCGTTGTGCCGTCGCTGGTATGATAAAGCTGGATGTTCATTTTGCCGCCCGCCCTGGCGCCGATTTCGCCGTACAATACGCGGCAGCTTCCTATTGATATGTCAACATACGCCCTTACGGTGACGCCGAGAGTTACGTTAACATCAGCGGTTAGCGTGAATTCCTTATTGGTATATTCCCTTATAGTACGCAGTCCATCTTCCGACGATATTTTTATACCGACAGCCAGATCCCCAGCCCAGGCAGCAGAGAGGCCACCTGTGAGGTCAATGTCAACATTCACTTCTGCCTCTGCGACATCATCTATACCCACGTGACCCAGTGTAATGGACTTCGGTATGCCCGTATAGCTCGACAGATCAAACTCCAATGAAGCCGACACTTCGACATCGGATGTCATGATAAATGAAGCATATTTTTCTCCCCATAACGGAATTTCTGCATCGAACTCCGTATCGACCGATGATAGCTTGATCGAAATCGAACCTATATTTATACCGTCGAGAGTTATTTGCTTGTTTGCGGTTAAAACTTTTGTGTTCTCGTTATAGTCTATACTTTGCGTCTCGATTGAGAATAGCTGGATTGGCGCAGAAGCCCCTTGTGACATGTCCCTGACGTAGTACGTCGCATCCTCAGCTTCCTCAAATTCTTCAAAATCTGCAGAGCCGGCACCGGAGTAATTAAGCGCAACTATGGCTTCGCTGAGCATAACGGCTGTTGTCTCAATAGTGATACTGCCGTCCGCATTGTTGGCAACGCTGGCAGCTTTGTATATCTCAGGCATATCGGATGTTATGTCTGGGTAGACTGCAAAGATGCCACCGGAAACTATTGTTTCGCTGTAACCGGAAATTGTTACGGCGCCTGTAGTTTCGTCCACGCTCACATTTGTACCCTGTGGAACAACTATAACTCCCTCGGCGAACTCGACATAGTTCTCTCCGCTGTCAGCCATATCCCCTGCCAGCACCTGCTCCGCGTCAGCCAGCATGTTATCCGCTTCTGACGCCGTTATCGACTGCTCGGGCATGAAGTTACTGCCGGAAAGGGAAAGCCAGCCGCGGTTTATGGCCACCTGTATATCATCCGGATATGTAACGCCAGATGCCTCGCTGAACGTATAACCCGCACTCTCGTCAAGCTGGAAACCAAGCGCAAAGTTCAGCGTATGCGCGGCAAATTCGCGCGTGGCCGGATCATCCGGCCGGAATGGGTGTCCGGCCTCAATATCTATCAGGCCAAATTCCACAGCCAGCAGTATGTCCTGATAGTATGGATTATCTGTAGTCAAATCACTGTAATAGTTGTCTGGCATGGTGCTCGTGTCATCCACAGTCATGTTGAAAGTATCAACGACTCTGGAAATCCACTCAGCACGAGTCATTTCACCAGATGCGGCACTTGCTGGGATTGCGCTTGCGACAAACGGCAGCACAAGCACCATGGCGAGCAATAGTACGGCTATTCTTTTCCCCATCTTCATTATGTAATACCTCCCGCCTCTTTTTCCTATTAAGCACACCACCCAAGTCAGTGTTGTATAGCTCTGACTTGGGTGGTTGGGTTTTACTGCGCCGTGTCAGGGCGCGTATTTAGTTATCCAAAAACTCGGGTTATCATCGCGGCGACCTCGGCGCGGGTGCAGTTGCCTGCAGGTGCGAGGGTGGTCGCGGTGCGGCCGTTTATGATACCTTCGGCGACAGCCCAGGACATGGCGGTCTCGGCGTAGGCAGATACGCTGCCGGCGTCAGTGTAGCGGTTCAGATTGGTGCTGGCGCTGACGTCCTCGCCGATGTAGCTCATGTACCTGTAGAGCATCGCGGCAAACTGCTCGCGCGTTACAAGGGCATTCGGGCTGAACGTAGTGGCGCTGGTGCCATTGACTATGCCAGCGTTGCTCGCCCAGGTGACGGCGTCGGCATAATATGCGCCGGACGCGACATCGCTGAAGTCGTTGCCGCCGCGCACATTGGGCTCGCCGGCCAGACGGTAGAGTATCGTCACAACCATGCCGCGGGTAGTCTCGGTGTTCGGGCTGAACACGCCGTTGTCCACGCCATCCATAATGCCGTTGTTGTAAACGTACTCGACGTAATCATAGAACCAGTCGCCTGCGTTTACATCGTTGAACGGGAGAGCTCCGGTGTCGCGCACAAAGCGGGCGCTCACACGCACGTCGCTGTCTGGCATGGTGAACTTGTACTCGCTGCCGCTCCTGCGGACTTCAACCTCATCACCGTTCTCGTCGATGACGGTGATGCTGCCGAGCTTGTAGCCGTCATCCGGCGTAACAGTAAGCGTGATAACGCTGCCTTCGGATGCGTTGCCGAGGCTGGCCTTGACGCTGCCGTTATCGCTGTCAACGACGTCTATGTCGTAAGTCGGGCCGACGTTGATCGGGCGACGGCTCACGGTGAGGGTGCCAGGTACGTAAGTTATAGTCTCGTTATAATTGCCGGTTGCGGGAACAGCCGCACCGGAAGCAGTAATAGCGTACTCGCCGGGCTTGTCCATGTCAGCGTTGCAAGTTAGCGTCGGGTTCACCGCGAGACTCTCGCTAGTGGCGAGGCCGGTCACGGTGTAGCTGAGCTTGGGCATGTCGCTGCCGGTGTAGGCTTCGGCGTCTTCGGCGGTGATGGTTATCTTCGCCTTGGCTATCGTGAAGCTCACTTCGGCAGAGCCGATATAGGCCGGGTCGTCAAGAGTGATAACGAGCTTGTAGCTGCCCGCGTCCTTCGGGGCAGAGGCGAGGGCGGTGCCGTCGGCCTCCTGCCAGACGTAGCTGTAAGTTCCGGTAGTCTCTACGGTAGTGCCGTCATTAGTCTTTGCCACCGGAGTGCCGGTGTAGGATACAGCCTTGCCGTCATAGGTCTTGCCCGCGCCGATGACACCGACGCCGCTGATAATGACCGGGGTCTTGGCAACGGTCGTAAAGGTCAGCGTCGCCGTGACGTCGTTGTAGTTCTTCGTCTCGATAATGACGCTGTAGGTGTCCGTTACACCCTCTGTCTCAAGGTTTGCATTGCTGCTGTAGTTGATAACTCCGTCTTCAACTGCCACGGAATCCATGACGCTTACGGTCACAGGAGTCACACTGGTGATAATCGCGCCGGCCGGTACGGTCTGGAAGAACTGGTCAAGGCTGACGCTGCCGGTCTGGGCGGCTTCCTGATTTATCAGGATGTTGACGTTGACAGTGTTCGGCGTCCCAGTGTAATCGGCTTTGGTGATGTCGGCGGTTGTACTCACGGGCTGGGCCTGGAGCGTGTAGTTGCCGGAGTCAGTGCCGGTGAGCGAAAAGCCGGTGAAGGTGACGACTATGCCAGTTCCAACATCCGCGCTGGCAAAGGTGCCGGTGCCGGGCTGAATGGTTACGGTATCGCCAGCAATTACGCCAACAATCGAGGCCCCGGATATGTCGACATCCGCCGTCGTGTTGCCGTCATAGGTCTTGTCCTCTGCAGTCACGCCGTTTATGGTGACGGACTCGGGAGTGATGCTGGCGGTTGTGGTGTAAGTGCCATTGATGTTGTAGTTGTCTTTGTCACTACCCTCGAGAGTAATACCGCTTATTGTTACCTGCTTGTCAGTACCTGCATTCTCATTATCGAAAGTAGCAGATGTCCAGTTCACGTTCACTTCGTCACCGGACAAACATCCGATTAGTGTCGTGCTTTTCACTTGCGCGGTATTATTGCCGTCGTAAGTCTTTTCATTTACCACGGCAGAGAACCCGAGCTCAAGTTTTTCAATCTGTACTGTGCCGTTGAAAACATCGTAAGTCTTGTCATTTGACACGAACTGCAAGGTAAAATTCTGCGCTCCGGCTTTAGGAGTACCCGTTTCCTTAAGCTTGTAGTAGCCACTAACAGTGCTGCCATTGAGTGTGGCCGCTATGTTGTCATTTATGGTTACAATACTTGACCACGTATCGCCGTAAGTTGGATTCTCCTTGATCTTGACGGCATTGTCCTTGGTTGCAGGTTCTCCGTTCACAGTAAAGAGAATATCGACCATTTTTACATTGATGGTGCCGGTGATTTCTCCGCTGTAGTTGCCGCTCGCGGTGAAGGTGTAGCTGATAGTGGCGGTGTCGTCCTTATTCAGGGACTTGAGCTTTTCAACTATATCGCCATAAGAAGTCGATCCATCATAACTGTAAGTCACGGTGCCGGTGACTTCCTCACCGTTCACGCCCGTGAACTTCGGCTCGGTAAAGGCGCCTACGCCGACTACGACGTTCTGGGTTTTGTTCGTAGCGTCGGTAATGCTGCTGCTCGGGGTGATGCTGGCCGTTTCGATTACCGCAGTCTTGTTAGACAGCGTGTAGTTGTTGGCGTCGTCGCCGCCCAGGCTGAGGGTCAGCGTGACGCTCTTGTTGTTGCCAACGTTCTTGTCAGCGTAATCACCCGCAGAAACATTGACAGTGACGGTCTCGCCGCCTACAGTGCCAGTGACGCTCGCGCTGCCGCTCACGTCGCCGGGATCTGTCGTTCCGTCATATACCTTGGAGACATCTACTTGGGTAACGTCGGCGGTGAGCGTCGCGGGATTGATATTGGCATGGAGCGTCATGTCATCCACGACATAATTGCTATTGTCGAGAGTAATGGTGACATTAACTTCCTTGTTATCACCGACGTTCGCGTCGACAAACGTGCCGGTGGCACCGGTGATAGCAACATCATCAACGCTAACAACAGCGTTCACGGTGGATACAGTAGCGTCGGTGTCGCCGTCATATATCTTGTCGTCTACGGTTATGCCGGTAACGGTAACTGCCATCGGTTCAATTGTCACGGTGCCGGTGTAGACGGCAAGGTCTGTGTACCCATCGCCATTGAACACGATAGTAAATTTCTGACCGCCGACGCTGGGCTTAGCATCGGAGTCCTTGACGCTGTATGTACCCTCGACAGGTGCGTTGCCGACGGTGGCTGAGATCTCACCAGTAACACTGACGATTTCTCCCCAGGTCATGCCATAGGTAGGCGCATCGCTGATAGTGAGCGCTTTTTCAATATCCTCATCCGCGCCGAAGCTAATCTTTGCCACGTTGACGTCGACGGAGCCGATAGCAGTGTCGGATGTAGCCTTGAGCGAAAAACTACCTGTTTGTGCTCCGGCAGGCACAGTGACGGTGCCATCATCGATGGCGACGTTACTCGGCACGGTTCCCTCGGTGCTCCAAGTCACGCTCGCGCCGCTCATCTCGCTGCCATACTGGTCAAGCACCTTAGCGGTATACACAACACTGGTGCTGTCAGTCTGAGGGATTGCAATGCTGTCGGAGGTGACAACAGAGCTGCCCTTGTAGATTTCAATAGAAGTGGCAACCGGGTCAGAGCGCTTGACGGTGACGGTTGTGGTCATGGGTCCAAGCTCACCGCACGAGGCGGAGATGGTGAATGCAGTGCCCGTGGTGTCTATCGAAGTCTTTGCCTCATTGGTAATAGTGAGCAGTCCGTCATTGCTGAGGGTGACACCCGGTACATCGTTTGGGGCAAGCGTCCATGTGACCTCAGGGCCTGACATAAGCTCACCATACTGATCCCAAACATTTATAGAGAACTGCACGGTTTTATCGGCTGCATTGTCAGCCGGGATCTCCAGGTTGGTATCAAAATCTTCGCCAGGCTCATTGCCTTCGATTCGGGATGGGAGCGAGGTTTCTTTGGTGACCTTGATAACCTTTGTAGCAGTTACATCGCTAGAAAGGCCTTCATTACTTTCCGAAGCAGCCTTTGCTGTAATTGTGTACTCTCCCGCGGTGGCTCCACTCTTAACAGTAACTTTGCCGTTGTTGTCTATTGTGACGCTTTCGCTGTCGCCGCTAATTTCCCAGGTAACAACCGGGTTTTCAATAACACTGGTCTTGCCTATAACAACAGCGTTATACTGAACGTCTTTCGACTGCTGAGAACCCGATATGGCCTCTGGCGCGGCAATGGTATCGTCGCCCGTAATAGTAATGCTGTTGGGCTCCGCAACATTGACCGTTTCTCTGAGGTCATCAGTAGATGTGGTGACGGTAGAACTATCTATGTATCCAATTTCATACTTTGTATCAGTGCCATTTTCTTGAGACAAATAGAAATCTGCTTGCCCCACGGCCTCTTCTCTTACTACAAATGTTGCTGACAAAGCTGTGATATCTATTAGTTCAGTTCCGTCCTCTTCTTTGAGATAACTAGAGTAATTCCTTTTGCTCATTTCCGAAGTGGAAGAACCCATAGTTAAATATCCAGGTTCCTTGTAGCTGCCAATGACAGAACTATCAAAAAGAGTCTTTATGTCAGCACAGTTACTGCTGTAATCAAATTCGTCATAGTCATCTAATAACAATTCAAATTTAGATGTATCATAGTTTAACTGCATCTGTATGCTGTTAAACTCTATTGTAAGGCCAGAAATTACTACATTTACTGTTACTTTCTGGCCAGGTAAAAGCGCATTAGGATTTGACCCTTCCACACCATCTACTGATAGAACTGCGACGGGTTTACTATCAGAGTAATTTTCTATAGCTGACGCTGGTACAGCTAAAGATACCACAATTAGAAGTGACAATATTAATGACACAAATCTTTTCATATATAGCTCCTCTTCATTTAATCCTCATTTGGGAACTTATCAATCAGCCTTGTCGCGTAACGAAGAATAGTTGCCGCATCATTTGCAGTTGGCAAATCCCCATTACTTGACACTTTTGCCGCCGCCAACTGTGTTTCTGTGAGGGTTTCCAGTCGGGTGGCGGCGCGAAGTACAAGCGAAGCGTCTGCCGCTGTTATCCTCCCATCCTGATTCACATCGCCCAGGGTATACGGCGCTTCTTCCCAGCTGTTTGTGACGTTAAAGCTTGCGACCTTGGTGTAGCTGAAATCTGTACCCGACAGGTACACATTGTAAGTACCCGATTCAAGCTGGTACGGGAACAGAGTGAACTCTATCGTCGTTGTGCCGCCGGTCTGATCTATGTAAGCAATGTTGCTCTCCGTTGGGACCGTACCGTTGCTGCTGAGCAGGAACACGACGTACTGCTTGTCCGACGTTCCGGTGAAACTGAGCTCAAACTTCTCCACGCCCTCATAGACCGTAGACACTCCGTCATCAAACTGCCCGGAATACCTGTCAGGTGCACTTCCGTCGGCTTTGAGCGGAGTGAGCGTATATCCGCTCTCAGCTGTCAGGCCATACACACCGAGCGTGTCATGTGAGCTGGCCGCCATTGCCGGAAGCGTCAGAACGGCGAGCGCCAGTACAAGCGCAAGCACTCGTTTGATCCGTTTCATTCTCCCACCCCCTCTACATATTCAAGATAGCGAACTATCATCACAGCGATCTGCGCGCGGTCGGCATCTTGTGTCGGCGCAAGCGAAGTACCGACTTCTGCACTATCTGTGCCACACCAGATCTCGTGATAAATCGCCCACCAAACGGCGTCCTTTGCCCAGGAGCCAATCGATGCAGAATCGCTGAATGCCTGCTCATAAATGCCGGCATACTGCTGACCGTCTCCTGCGCTGTCGCCGCTCATGCGGAACAGTATAGTTGCGATTTGCTCACGTGTTACATGACCGTTCGGGTCAAACTGTCCGACTGCTACGCCATCAACAATCTTGTTTTCCTCCGCCCAGGCTACTGCATCAGCAAACCAGCCGCTGTTGGCGCCAAGGTCTGTAAAGCTGGATGGCCCATCCGGATCAGGAGAGCCCTGGCTGCGCCAGAGTATGGTCACAAACTGGGCACGGGTCATCGTGCTGTCTGGCGCATATATGCCTACATCCATGCCGTTAATAAGGCCAAGTCCGGCAGCTTCGTTTATGTAACTCTCAGCCCAGTGACCAATAGTATCAGTAAACGCACTGTCGCTTTCACCATCCGGCTCATCTGAAGGTTGCGGATTCTCAGTTACAGGTGGCTTGGACGGGGAGGGGGTGGGCGTCGAGGGAGAATCGGGACTCGACGCTGCAGCCCCCTCCAAAGTGAATGCGTACTCATTACCGCCTTCGTCGGCAAAGATCGCGTCACCTATCGTGAAGTCGTAGCTACCGGAGCCTATGACCCGAAACTGCAACGTTGCGACAACACCGTTTATATCAATTCCAGTAGCGCTCGCCGCAGCAATACGGGCTCCATCTGATGCGTCTGGATTTGTTGCAGACATCATACCGGACATCGCCGACCCTGTGGTTATAGACAGGCAGTCAAGTACGGAATCGTTATAGCCCAAAGCGAACTGTACGGCACATGTTGCATCCGCACCTGACACTTCGACCTGCACATCCAACGTATCCCCAATTTCTGCGCCGTCTTGATAAGTAACAGACACAGTCATGGAGTTTGAACTCATGGCCGCTCCAGTCAACGTTGCCATCAGAGACAAAATTATTATTGCGGCCAAAATTCGGGATTTCTTCATTGCACTCCCCCCAAATTTTAATTTGTGCATTTATGTGAAATGATATAGGAGTACAGTGAAATGATGAAAATGTGTACTTTTCTTTATTATACCCAGCGACTCCTATACCATATAAAATATACCATATCCAGTTAAATTTCAAGGGCTAAAAGCACATTGAAACAATTATTTTTGTACTGATGGAAAAGTACACGTTTCTTTATATTGGCCGTTATGGTGAAAACTTGGCATTTTCATAAACTTTAGCTCGGTAACGGAACGTTGGGAGGCTCATATTGCACTCTTTCGCCGCCGCAGCTCCCGTTATTTTCCCGGCTCTCCAGCGCTGGTAGACGCCGTGGAAATTTTCAGGCAGCGGCGCGGGCGGGCGTCCGAAGCGCACCCCGCGGGCCTTTGCCGCCGCTATGCCCTCGGCTTGCCGCTGGCGTATATTCACGCGCTCGTTCTCCGCGACGAAGCTCAGGACTTGGAGCACGATGTCGCTCAGGAATGTCCCCATCAAATCCTTGCCGCGCCGTGTGTCTAAGAGTGGCATGTCCAGCACGACGATGTCTATGCCTTTCTGCTTCGTCAGCACGCGCCACTGTTCCAATATCTCCGCATAATTCCTCCCGAGACGGTCTATGCTCTTGATACAGAGCAGGTCGTCTCGCTTCATTTTACGCAGCAGCTTCTTGTACTGCGGGCGGTTGAAATCCTTGCCCGACTGCTTGTCCATGTAGACGTTCTCGTCCGGGACGCCCACCTCGTGCAGCGCAATCCGCTGCCTGTCCTCGTTCTGGTCGTGACTGCTGACTCGTATGTATCCGTAAGTGCTCAATGTCTAACCTCCCGTGTTGTTCTAACGGCATCATCCCTTTCGGTTTCTTCATTATATAATTGCATTAAAAAACAGCGGTGACTGAATATGTCATCGCTGTTTTTAGAACAAGGAGGCCGGCTTCCCGACCTCCTTGGCAATGCAAAACTGCCATTTTGTCGCATTGCCGGGTAAAATTAAGAGAAGTGTTTATGTATGGCAAACAAAATCGTGCTTGCTGTAGGCGTGCAATGGATAAGGCTTTGCTGTAATAGGATTATATTACGCCTATATTATCACAGCAAACCACGACGCCTGAGTTGACTCAGCTTCTTTACTGCGCGCTCTATCGAGCTGGCAACCGCAGTAATGCTAACACCCTCAGTGCCGGCAATGTCAGCAAGCTCCAACCCTAACGCGAAGCGCTGCCAGATTCGCTTGAACTGTATGTCTGTGAGGAAACCCCTCATGCGCTCTATGAGCTGCGTGTGTTGGCTCTGCTCCGCAGCCTTCAGCTCCATGGTCAGCCAGTCGGTGTCCTGCGCTTCAATATAACGTGCTATTGCAAACTCCGTTTTGCGGTCGCTGTATGCCCGATCGCTGAGCTCTGTTTCGTGGTAGTCAGCGTCAGACCACGATTTCCACTTTTCAAATTCCTCATCGCTACTAAAGTCCTCGCGCGTTATGCGCAGCAGCTGTCCGGTTACACTCCGGCAGACGATGGCATCTGTGTCCAGCTTGTTTATGACGTAGTCGCTGTTTGTGTTGAACATAAGTAAATACCTCCTGAGCTTTTTGAACTTCTTATGAGCCAAAGCTAAGGAGGCGGTCGCGCAATATAAATAGCGCAGGCAACTACAGAGCTGCCTGCGCTTATTTCCATTACCATAATATCATTCCTCGCATATCGTGATGAATTCAGGGACATTCGGGGACATGTTGTAATAAGCCGTCACATTTTGCGGTATGGTGGAGATTTAACTACAGACCAAATGCGTATTATGTCATATTGCGCGTTGAACATAATTTTTGTAAATGTTGACTAATCATCAGAATATTAGTCCGCTAAATGAAAAGCAGCCCGAAAGCGTTGCTTTCAGGCTGCTTGACAGAAATATGAACTTGTGAGAACCAATGCATAGTACAATAAAAGCGTCAGATTTTTGCCTCCACAAACCACTTACTGCCCTCGTTGAACAGGTACTTTTCCTGCCCGTTTATCTGTACGGTGTAGCGTATCCCGCCGCCTCCAACCTTGTTCGAGGACGCACGGCACTTGTAGAGGACACGCTCTATGCGGAACGAGTGTCCGTTTCTCCAGCGTATCGCGCGGGGCTGCACAGTGCCCTCCTCGTCTATGTCCACGTTCACAGAAACATACGCCTTGCGGCACTGAGCATCCACGGTAATACCCCCTAACAAAGTGTTGACACACTGAATTACAAGTGATATTATGTATTTACGAACAGTTGTTCGTTCGAGTGAGGCAAGTATAGCACGAACATCAGTGCGTTGTCAATAGCAACTCAACAATTTCTGTTCGTGCGAAGATGTAGATAGAAAGAGGTGGCGTATGTCTTTCAGTGAAAGGCTAAAAGAAAAGCGCGCGGTAGCCGGTCTGACCCAGGCAGAACTTGCGGAGAAAGCCGGTGTGACGCAGCGAGCTATTCAGCACTATGAGCTGGGAACGCGCAAGCCGGGGAATATGGTAATTGTGCAGCGCATTGCCGATGTACTCGGCACGACTACCGAGTACCTCCTCAGCAGCGGCGAAACGCTCGTAGTCGAGGCGCACGAGCGCGGCGGCGCGAGAGCCGCAAAAGACATAAACGAGCTGGTGAGCGAGGTAACGGGAATGTTCGCGGGCGGCAAGCTCAGCGACGATGCGCTGGACGGAGCTATGCGCGCGCTCAACGAGGCGTACTGGATAGCCAAGGATAAGAACAAGAAGTACGGGCGCAAAAAGAAGAAGGGCGCTGAGGAAGCATGACGGCGAGACAGCTTTCCGAGGTCGGCGAAAGGCTCGTGAGGCGCTGCGGCACACGCGACCCCTTTGAGATTGCGCGGCAGCTTGGCGTCGAAGTGTTGTTCTGTCCGGACTTCGGCAGTATGAAAGGCATGTACCGCGTTGTCAAACGCACCAGGTTCATTTTTCTCAACCGCGATCTCACGCCGCAGATGCAGCGCATTGTCTGTGCTCACGAGCTGGGACACGACCAGCTCCACCGGAACCTCGCCACGACCGGCGCGATTAAGGAGTTCATGCTCTACGACATGACCACAAAGCCCGAGTACGAGGCCAACATCGTCGCCGCTGAGATTCTACTCGACACGGATGAAGTCCTAGACTACGTGTACAACTTCGGCTACACCTCCGAGCAGATAGCCAAGGCGATGAGCACGGACATAAACCTCGTTGCGCTCAAAGTGGCGCATCTTGCTGAGAGCAACCGCGGCCTGCGCCCGATAGAGCACCGCGCGGATTTTTTGAAAGGTGATTGACGTGCAACTGAAGCTGAATTTGGGCGGCGTGGTGCTGTCGCTGCGAATATGGGGCTACACCAAAGTGAATGACGATGATTGGCACTCAATCTGGTGTAAAACGGACTTTGCCTTTAAGTCTGGCGACTGGCTGAACTACCATGCTGAGGCCGCTGAGGTGTTCCTCGCGTATGAGATAGAAAATCTTGTAGGCGCGCTGGATAGTTTGCTCAACGACCGGTTCAAAACCCCAACCGAGTTCAACTGTGTGGAGCCAGACTTCAACTTTATCTTAAACCCAAAGCGCGACCGCCGACTCGATCCCAAAGTTGTCTATGTTCGTCCGGGCTGCGAAATGGTGGATATAAGTGTCGAATGGTGTGTCTCGTTTTGGTTTGAGGGGTTGACTGCGAACTACCTCTCCGTCACACTCTACCGCCCGGATATTGAGCGACTGCTTGCATATCTGCGGCTGGTTACAGGCGAGCTGACGGCAGACGACGCGCAGATAAAGGCGATGATAGCGCAGGGCGTAATCTGTTGAGGGAAAGGAGCTGACCGAGCCGTGGAGCGGACATACATTGCAATCGACCTCAAGAGCTTCTACGCCTCGGTCGAGTGCAGGGAACGCGGTTTAGACCCGCTGGACACAAACCTCGTCGTCGCCGACGAGAGCCGCACGGACAAGACCATTTGCCTCGCCGTGACGCCGAGTCTGAAAAGCTACGGCATCGGCGGCCGCTGCCGGCTGTTCGAGGTGAAGCAGCGTGTTCGTGAGGCCAACGCGGGCCGACGTCACGATGCGCCGGGACACCGGCTGGAGGGCAAGTCACACTTCCTCTCCGAGCTTCAAAGCAACCCGTCACTCGCCGTGGACTTCCTCATAGCCCCGCCGCGCATGGCTCACTACATGGAGTACAGCGCGCGCATTTACCAGGTCTACATGAAGTACGTCGCGCCCGAGGACATCATCGTCTACTCCATCGACGAGGTGTTCATGGACGTTACCAAATACCTGCCAACCTACGGCCTTTCGCCGCACGACTTAGCAATGAAGATTATCCTCGACGTGCTCGCAACGACAGGTATCACGGCGACGGCAGGGATTGGCACGAACCTCTACCTCTGCAAAGTCGCCATGGACATCGTGGCAAAGCACATCCCCGCCGACGAAAACGGGGTGCGCATAGCGGAGCTGGACGAGCGCAGCTACCGTGAAAAGCTGTGGAGCCACACGTCGCTCACGGACTTCTGGCGCGTGGGCAGAGGTTACGCCAAAAAGCTCGAGGAGAACGGGATGTTCACGATGGGTGACGTGGCACGGCGCTCGCTGACGGACGAGGATTTCCTTTTCAAGCTCTTTGGCAAGAACGCCGAACTGCTCATTGACCATGCCTGGGGCTACGAGCCCTGCACCGTCGAAGCTGTCAAGGCGTACAAGCCCGGCAGTAACAGCCTTGGCTCTGGCCAGGTGCTTCACGAGCCGTACACCGCGGACAAGGCGCGGATAGTCCTGCGTGAGATGGCCGACGCGCTCTCGATGGACTTGTTTAGCAAAAACCTCGTCACCGACCAACTCGTCGTGACCATTGGCTACGACATTGAGAACATCAAGGACGCGAAGCGCCGCGCGCAGTACAAGGGCGAGATTGTCCGCGACGGCTACGGGCGGCTGAAACCCAAGCACTCGCACGGCACGGTCAACCTCCCGCGCTACACGTCCTCGACGAAGCAGATAATGGACGCCGCAGCAGAACTGTATGACCGCGTGGTGGACGAAACATTGCTCATACGGCGGCTGAACATAACGGCCTGCCGCGTCATCCCCGAGGCCGACGCGCCTAAGGAGGCCGCACCCGAACAGATGGATATGTTTACGGACTACGCAGAACTGGACGCTGAGCGTGAGCGCGAAAACGCCGCCCTCGAGCGCGAGAAGCGCAAACAGGCGGCACTGCTGAAAATTAAGAACAAGTACGGCAAGAACTCAATCCTACGCGGGATGAACTTTGAGGACGGCGCGACGATGCGCGACCGCAACGGACAGATCGGAGGGCATAAGGCGTGAGCGAATACGACGACATAATAGATCTCCCACGCCCGAGATCCAAATACGAGTCGATGCCCATGAGCGACCGAGCGGCGCAGTTCTCGCCGTTTGCCGCACTCACCGGCTACGGCGACGCGATAGACGAGGCAGCGCGGCTCACGGATGCGCGCATCGAGCTGAGCGAGGAGGAGCGCGCCGAGCTGGACTACAAACAACAGTACCTCGCCACGCTCGACGCGCCCACTGTGACCGTCACATACTTCGTCCCCGACGAGCGCAAAAGCGGCGGCGCGTATGTGACGCACACTGGGGTGCTCAAGCGCGTGGACGAAGTTGAGCGCGCAATGGTATTCGCCGACGGTACGCGGGTGGATATGGATGAGGTTGTGGGAATAGAACTTAATAAAAAGATCGAAGCGTAATATAGCAATAAGAGCGCCCAATAATGCAATTCCATATACAATAGTGAGGCTTAATTAAGATAGGAATATTAACAAAAATTTCGTGGTGATAATGTACATATCGAACAATATTTATAAATCAAGTCAAAAAACAATTGAAATCATTAGCTAAATATGATAACGTTAAATCACAATGATAGCGCTAACATATTTTTTTCTCCTAAAATGATAGCGCTAACATTTTAGAGGAGGTGAAATCATTTGGCCACTCTTAAGGAAGTAGCGGAGCTTGCCAATGTGGCGCCGATGACCGTGTCAAGGGTAATAAACACCCCGGGGGCGGTCAAGGAGGACACCAGATTGAGGGTCGTTGCCGCTATGAAGGAGCTGAGGTATTCGCCGAATGTAGCCGCGAAAAGCCTCGCGACAAATCGCTGCGGCGTAATAGACGTTTTTATTCCGGAATCTATAGACCTCTCCAACCCATTCGTCATGCACTTTATTGCGGGCATAAGCAGCGCGCTCAGTGAGCATTACTACTCGTTTTTGATACTGCGCAACCGCAGCAGGGAGCATCAATGTGACGGATACATAGTTACAGGTCTGCTGAAGAATGAAATAGATGAATTCGCGCAGTACGCCCGGGAGAGGAACCGTCCCGTTGTCCTGTTTGGACATACGGAGATTGAAGATGTGGACTGCATAGACGTTGATAACACACTTGGCGCAGAATACGGCGTTCGACATTTAATAGAAGAAGGACATCGTAAAATAGCAATGGTAAACGTCCTTGAGGACAAGGACTATACTGTAGACCGCCTCAATGGCTACCGCAAAGCGCTGGAGCGTGCCGGACTGGAGTATGATCCGGAGCTTGTTGTTTATGTCCAGAACAGCGTGGACGGCGGGGAAGCCGCTGCCGTTGAGCTTATGGCCAGAGGAGGGATTTCGGCCGTCTTCTGCGCAACGGACACGATAGCCATAGGCGTGTCGAATAAACTCAAGGCATTGGGGTTTTCAATTCCAAATGATATATCCCTGATAGGTTTTGACGGACTTGGACATCAGCTCCTGGCCGCGCCGCCTATTACGACTATCCAGCAGCCGGTATATGAGCTCGGTGCAATGCTTGCTAAAGACCTGCTCAACAAGTTGGGAGGCAGTACAGCCACAACAAAAATGATGGTGGCGCCAAAACTGCTTCCGGGGGGCTCGGACAGGCCCTTTAACGCAGTAATCAATCCAGAAATGGATTAGTTTTAAGCAGTATATTTTTAAGGAGGAAAGAAAAATGAAGAAGTTTCTAACACTGCTGCTTGCTCTCGCCATGGTGCTTTCACTGGCGGCCTGCGGCAGCGGCGGAGACGCGACTACACCGGCTCCTGAGGACAGCACCGCCCCGGCGGAGAGCGCCGAGCCGGCGTCGCTTTCCGGCACTCTTGAGGTGTGGTCATCCGGAGAGGAGCTTGGACGGTTCGTTGAAGGATTCAATGAACTCTATCCTGACGTCACTGTAAACATCACCGTGGTGCCCAACGCTGACTTCCTTGCGAAACTGACACCGACGCTTGCCAGCGGCCAGGGAGCGCCTGACATTTTTACCGGCGAGTCGGACTACGTCAAGTACCTTGTCGATTCCGGCTATTGGGACGACCTCAAGGCTGAGCCGTATAACGCGGATACCTCAGACGTATGGGACTACGTTGTCAGTGTCGGCACCGACGATGGGGGCACACTGCGCGCCCTCAGTTTCCAGGCCAGCCCCGGCTCCATCATGTATCGCCGCGATATTGCGCGCGATGTGCTCGGCACTGACGACCCCGATGAAGTAGCCGCCATGCTCACTGATGAGAGCGCAATGCTTGATGTTGCGGCCAAGCTAAAGGAGAGCGGCATAAAAATGTTCGCTTCCTGGCAGGATATTTTCAATATGGAATTTTCCAACCGTGCCGAACCCTGGGTTGTTGATGACAAGCTCGTCATTGATGAGTCCATGCTCAGCTTTATGGATACCGCCAAAACCATAACCGACAACGGCTATGACCTCGGCGTCGACCCCTGGGCTCCCGAGTGGATCGCGGCAGTTGACAGCGCCGACACCTTTTGCTATGTGCTTCCCTCCTGGGGCTATCAGTCCGTTGTAAAGCCCGGCGCGGTTGAGACCGCCGGAGAGTGGGCAATGTGCCAGGGGCCGATCCCCTATGTGAAGGGCGGAACTTGGCTTGGCATATACAAAGACAGCCCCAATAAGGATCTCGCATGGGCTTTCCTCTCCTACTGCTGCCTGAATAGCGAGGCTCAGCAGGCTTACGCAACGGAATACGGAGAGTATGTCTCGCTGAAATCAGCTGATGAGGCACTTGCCGAAGGCCCTGGAGAAGATGTACTGGGTGGCCAGAATCCCTTTGCTTTCTACAATGCCCAAATGGAATTGCTGCCGGCTGACCTCATGACCGCTTACGACGGAACAATCAACAATGCGTTCCTCTCTGCCACTAAGAACTACGCTACTGGCGCAATGACGAAAGATGAAGCAATTGCACAATTCAAGGCTGACGTAGCGAATGCTTATCCTGAGTTGACCATCGAATGAATTACCAGCGGCCGGTGGACAATGTCCACCGGCCTTCTATGTAGGGGTGCGATATGAAAAAGACAAAGGCTTCAAAAATTTTGCGTAAACACGACAGATATGGGTACTTATTTATTGCACCGTTTTTCATAGCTTTCGTCGTATTTTCGCTCTACCCGGTAATATATACGGTTTTCCTGAGCTTTCAGAAGTGGGATGGACTGTCTCCAATCACGCCTTTGGGATGGAAGAACTTTTCCAGGCTGATTACGGACGGGGTTTTCTATCTGTCGCTATGGAATTCATTTAGAATATGGATTATTAACTTTATTCCGCAAATGCTGGCGGCTTTGGTTCTGTCCGCTATTTTCACATTCAACAGGGTCAGGGGCATGGGATTTTTCAGAGCGGCATATTACCTCCCCAACCTTATAACAGCGACCTCGGTCGGTCTGCTCTTCAATTTGCTTTTTAACGGTGACAAATCCGTTGTAAATTATATACTTGTGGCCTTAAATGTGCCCGGAGCGCCCTTCAATTTCTTTAACAGCGAGGCATTTACGTCCGGGCTGGTGTCCTACGTGCAGTGGTGGATGTGGTTCGGATATACCACTGTTATTGTTATGGCGGGAATTACATCCATAGACACTACGGTTTATGACGCGGCACTGGTTGACGGAGCGACCAAGGCGCAGACGTACATGCACATAACGCTGCCGCTGATAAAGCCCACTCTGATTTACCTGACAATAACGTCACTTATCGGAGGCATGCAGCTTTTCGATGTGCCCTCGACTCTGTCGAACGGTGACGGCGACCCGCGAAAGGCTGTCCTGACCACATCAATGTATCTTTACAACCAGGGTTTCAAAAATCATAACTACGGATATGCGTCCGCGATATCAGTTGGACTTTTCATAATCATCGGGATAATGAGCTTTTTTGCCTTCAGGGCAATGCGCAGGAAAGATGAGGATGCTTAATGGTGACACACAAATTTAAGGTTTCCAGAGTTTTTATGTATGCGTTCCTGGTACTGCTTCTGCTGCTCTCGGTTGTCCCGTTTTATCTGGTGATGGTCAACAGCACACATTCGAGTTTCGACATAGTTACGCAGCTGAACCTGCTGCCGGGCGACGCACTCGCAGAAAACTATGAGACCATGCAGTCTCATGTTAACATTTGGCGGGGCTTTGCCAACAGCCTGCTTATTGCAATACCCTATACAATTCTGACAGGCTATTTCGGGGCCTTCGTTGCCTATGGGTTTGCAAAGTTCAATTTCCGCTGGAAAAATACACTCTTCGTCATAGTCCTTGCCTCCATGATGATACCGTCACAGGTTACCGTGATAGGTTTTTACCAGTTGTGCCTCAAGCTGAAAATGCTCAATTCATATTGGCCCTTTGTACTTAGAGGAATTTGCAATGCGACGACTGTCTTTTTCCTGCGAGGCATTATATCTCAGAGCATACCGAACTCAATACTGGAAGCGGCGAGGCTTGAAGGCTGCTCCGAGATAGGAATATTCAATAAGATAGTGCTCCCCTGCATTAAACCGGGCGTTATGACAATGTGCATTTTTAATTTTGTCAGCTGCTGGAACAACTATATGGAGCCTCTTATAGTAATGTCCGACAACGATATGTACACCATGCCCGTAATGATAGCCATGATAAAGGGACTTTACCTGACAAATTATGGGGCTATGTATCTTGCCATAGCCATAAGCGTTATCCCAATAATAATAGTGTTCTGCTTCCTTTCAAAGTATATTATAAACGGCCTTACGGTTGGGTCGGACAAATAGTTTAGACGAGGAGAAATCGTATGCTCAAGATTAATTGGCGCTGGTCGAACGAAAGTGCGCAGTGGGCGGCAAAGGAAGAGGGGTCCGAGAAGCCGGCAAACGCTGTTCTGGAGCTGAACGGCCTCAGGTACCAGAAGATGTACGGCTTTGGAGGCTGCTTTAATGAGCTGGGATGGCGCGCCGTGTGCCATGCCTCGCCGCAGGAGCGCGATGAGCTTTTCAGAGAGCTGTTCTCACAGGAGGGAGACGGGGCAAAGTTTAGCTTCTGTCGCCTCCCGATAGGCGCGAGTGACTATGCATTCAACTGGTACAGCCTGGATGAAGTGCCCGGCGACTACGGCCTGGAGCATTTTTCAATAGAGCGGGATAAAATAGCGCTGATGCCATATATACAAGAAGCGCTGAGGTTTGCGCCGGAACTAAATTTGATGGCGTCGCCGTGGAGCCCGCCGACCTGGATGAAGGAGCCTCCGGTGTATAACTGGGGCAAGCTCGTCCGCACGGAGGAGAATTTAACGGCCTACGCGCGTTACCTTGTAAAGTTTCTTGAAAGCTACGCAGCAGAAGGTGTAAGGATTGACCAGCTTCACGTACAGAATGAGCCGGTTGCAAACCAGAAATTCCCGTCTTGCATGTGGACTGGCGATGAGCTCCGGGAATTCATACGAGGCTATCTGGGGCCAGAGATGCGGCGCTCCGGAGTCGCTTCGGAGCTGTGGCTCGGCACGATAAATGCCCCCGGCTGTGATTTTAACCGCATGATTTTTGACAAATGGGCCACGGAGGATTATGATTTCTTTGCTAATACTGTTTTAAGCGACCCCGAAGCACTCAAATATATTTCCGGTGTCAGCTATCAATGGGGCGGCAAGATAGCCATGCAGCGCACATTTGAGAGCTGGTACCCGCGTATAAGGCTTATGCAGTCAGAAAACGAATGCGGCTTCGGTGATAACACCTGGGAATACGCAAGATATGTCTGGACTATGCTCAAGCATTACATCGGTAATGGAGCGGAGAGCTACCTCTATTGGAACTTCGCGCTCGAGCCGATGGGCGTAAACACGTGGGGAGATCCGCAAAACGCAATGATAACCGTGGAGCCCGGCAGCGGGAAAATAACGTATAACCCGGACTACTACGTGATGAAGCACTTCTCATCGTGCATACGCAGAGGCGCAGTGAGGCTGGGTATTGCCGGCACATTTGCCGGAGACAGCCTGGCGTTTGAAAATCCTGACGGCTCTCTGGTGCTCGAGATGTACAATCCCTTTGACAGAATATTTACGGTCAGCTTTGATGCTGATGGCCGCAAACTTGCGTTTGAACTTGAGCCAAAGTCGGTAAACAGCATAGTATTGGAGAAGGCTGGTGAGTAAATGCAGGCCACACAGTTAGTTACGACCTTTGACGGTGAAGGCGGCAGTACAAACAGTATGGAAATCACGCCGCAGAAAGATACGGGCACTCAGGAACTATATATACTTAACCTTTACCCCTCTGTACAGTATCAGAAAGTCAATTATTTCGGGGGCGCGATCACGGACTCTGTCTGCGCCACACTTGAAAAGCTGCCGCCGGACAGGCAGAACGAAGTCATAAACGCCTATTTTGGACCGGACGGAATTGGCTATAAGGCAATCAGGACGCATATTGACAGCTGCGATTTTTCTACGTCGCAGTATTGCGCGGTGGGTGGAGACACGGGACACGATCTGGCGGCGTTTTCGCTTGAGCATGATCTTGAGCGGAACATACGCTGGATTAAGCGGGCCTGTTCTGCCGCCGGGGAAAGCCTGCCTGTCATTCTGGCCCCATGGTCGCCGCCGGCGTTCATGAAAACAAATGGCAGCAGAACCGGAGGGGGGAGGCTGAAGCCGGAATATTACGACGTCTGGGCGAGATATCTGTGCCTGTACATAAAAGGCTATATGGATCAGGGCATAAACGTGACGGCAGTCAGCGTGCAGAATGAACCCAACGCTGTCCAGACCTGGGACAGCTGCCTTTATACCGCAGATGAGGAACGGACATTCCTGAGCGAGCATTTATATCCTGCTCTTTGTGCCGCCGGGCTGCGGGACGTAAAAATAAACATCTGGGACCACAACAAGGAGCGTATGTTTGACCGCGCCTCGGCCGTGATAACAGAGAAAACCGACGCTATGGTGGGAGGCGTTGCCTTTCACTGGTACAGCGGGGACCACTTCGACGCCATAAGGCTGGTGCATGAGCGCTTTCCCGACAAGACCATAACCTTCACGGAGGGCTGCATAGAGTACAGCCGCTTCGACAAAAACCAGCTTGCAAACGCACAGATGTACGCGCACGATATGATAGGCAATTTTTCAGCCGGAATGAACAACTTCCTTGACTGGAATATTTGCCTTGATGAAAATGGCGGCCCAAACTATGTGAATAATTACTGTGAGGCACCTGTAATTTGCGATACGCATACTGGCAATGTTGTATTTAAGATGAGTTTTAAGTATATTTCGCACTTCAGCCGATATATAAAACCAGATGCAAAACGAATCGCAAGTACTGTGTACACGAATGATATAGAGCAGGTAGCGTTCATAAATGAAGATGGCAGTATAGTATTAGTGCTTTTAAACCAGGGGGCTAAACTTTTGCCAGTATTCATAAGGACAGAAGGCAATATTTTTCCAATGAATCTACCACCAGCATCAATTTCAACTGTCATAATTAGCTAAAGGAGGTAAATATGACTCAAAAAAGAATATTTGCAGTTGCATTAGCTGCGGCAATAATGTCTACTGCAGCACCAAAGGCAGAAGCTTTGGAGTCAACAGAGGTAAATGTTTGGCTGTCAACCGTAAATAGTACAGACACTGGCATGGACAAGGCACTAAGCAATGAAGACTCGATATATTTCGTTGCTGATAACGGAGATAAGGTTTCAAATCTGATTATTGTAGACGAAAGTAAAGAATACCAAGAAATAGATGGATTTGGTGGTTCAATTACAGAGGCATCTGCTCACCTGTATCAGGACGTTTTGGATAGCGAAGAAAAAGATAACGTCATGAATGCGCTTTTTGACGTTGAGACAGGCATTGGTATAAGTATGCTACGGCAAACTATAGGAGCTTCTGATCACTGTGTTGCTCCATATAATTTTGCACCGGAGCAGCAGGATGATTCATTACCTGATTATGATTTTTCACATGAACTCGAAGAAATCTTTCCGACGGTTCAGGATGCTCTCGGTGTGGAACCCGGCCGTATCAAAGTCATGGCTTCGTGTTGGAGTCCCCCAGGTTGGATGAAAACGAACGGCTCTGAATTAGGCATGTATAACAACACAAAAGGAACTCTGTTACATAGCAAATATCAAGCTTATGCAAATTATTTGTTAAAATTCGTGCAAAATTATGAGCAGCGCGGAGTTGATATATATGCTATCACTCCCAATAACGAGCCTGATCACGCAAGTTATGATTGGCCAGCTCTCCCGATGACTCACAGTGAAGCGCAGACATTGGTTTCTGATTACATATATCCTACATTCAGAGATGCAGGCTTAGATACGAAAATAATCTGTTGGGATCACAGCTATACAACGACTAATTACCCTAATGGACTGTATGCCTTTGAATACTACGCGGATGCTGATGCTTATTCAAAAACTGACGGTTCAGCATGGCATTGGTATGAAGGTGACGAGGAAATAATGTCCATTGTACACAAGGAATTCCCAGACAAGGACATCTGGTTTACAGAAGGGTCTGGAGGTGAATGGGGATTCCCAAAGTGGAGAACAGCTTTTCTGAATCAAAGCTCTTGTGTAATTAATATAGCTCGAAATTGGAGCAAATCTATTATTTACTGGAACATTGCTCTTGACGAAAACGGTGGACCTGATTATTACTACGATGTTAATCAGCATCACGATTCTACTAACAGGGGACTAATTACTATTAATTCTGATGGGACTTGGTCTAAAAATGTAGATTATTTTACCCTCGGTCATGTTAGTAAATTCGTTAATCCAGGTGCTCATAGAATTGATTCAACAAGCTTAGATGATAATATTGAAACTGTTGCCTTCAAAAACACTGATGGTTCCAAAGTGCTTGTCATGGCTAATTTGATTGATAAGGAACAGGAAGTGAAAATAAAGTGGGGTAATCAGTATACAATTTATACTATGCCTGCTGAGTCTTTGGTAACTATGACATGGAGTGGAGAACAATCGGGAAGTTCACCGGCGCCGATATGGTTCAACAACTTAGAATCTAATAGCGAGTTTTCGTCTGATGGGGATTCAACTGTAGTGCTGTCACAGAGCACTGCCAGCTTAGGTGGATCTAACGGGGTGAAACTTACCACGACCACAAACGGTGACCCTGGCATAGATGAACAATGTGTGATAATACGACCGCAAGAAGAGTTATTTGTTGACGCATCGGGATATGAGTACCTTACATTTTCGGTTAAAGACATGGTCAACCCCGATGGATGCACAGTAAAAGTCACTTTTGTTGACAACAATGGCAATATATCGTCTGCGTGGAGTCACGAAAGCACAGTTTATAATAATTGGACGAGAATTTGGGTACCTATTGGTGGAACAGAGGGATTTGATAGAACAAAGATAGCAGAGATACGTTTAGGTTTTTATTGGCGTGGGGATTATTATATAGATGACTTATCATTTTCGTATGCATATACTGATGGTATTCCAAGTTTCGGAGATGGAAATTTGGTGATAAATGGCAGCTTCGAGGACGATGGAAGCAAGGTAGTAAATCCAGTCGGATGGCATTTTGAAGGTGCTAATCCGGAATCAACTTATCTCGAGAAAAACAGCCAGGCAGCAAGTGGTAGATTCCATGTAGTTCATTATTCTAATTCGGCTCATGACGCTTATACATGGCAAGTCGTTACTGGGCTACAAAACGGAACATATACTCTCCGGGCGATGGTTCAATCTGGCGGTGGACAAGTACAAAATAAGATATTGGCAACCGATTTCGGCGGTTCTGCGGAAATGAACGTTAACATTCCAGTAACATCATCCTGGGAGCTGGTCGAAATAACGGGTATTCAAGTCAGTAATGGAAAATGTACTGTCGGATTCTACACGCAGGGAAATCCTGGGGATTGGGCTTGCGCGGACAATTTTGAACTCATAAGGACTGCTTAAATCGGAGTCATATTCATTGTGGCATCTTTATCATAACCTCTCTAACACATATACAACGAAGCTGGATTCAGGGAGCTAGGCTTCGCTGTGACATCAATATAACACTGAGCCGTCCGGGACGAATCCCGGGCGGCTCCGCTTATGGAGAATGGGTATGAATCTTGATTGTTACTTGACGTTCTCAATGAAGCGCATGAGCATCGTGGCGCACTGGGCGCGGGTCGCGGTGCCCAGTGCGCCGCAATGCGTAACCGTCAAACCGAACCACGTCTACCGTAACCGTCAAACCAAACCGTCGCCCTCCCAGTACAGCGCCTTTACCCTGTCCCTGCGCCGACCGCAGAACAGAAACAGCGTGTTAGTGAACGGGTCAAGCTCAACCTTCTGCTGCACCAGTGTGGCAAGACCGTCTATACCTTTGCGCAGATCTGTGTACCCGACCGCGAGGAATACCCTCTCAGCTGATGTGAAGTCCTTAAGCATCGCGCAACGCACGGACTACCGCTTCTGCCAGCGGTAGTACTGGCTGCACTTCACGCCGTGCGCCGCGCACCACGCTTTCACCGTCATGCCGCTGCCACGGCAATCTGCCACCAGCGCCGCCCATTCCCGGATATTGCTTTGCGCCCGTAGCGTCTTGAGCTCGTTGCCCATGTCTCCACCGCCTTCACCATATTGCGCCGTCTCACGTGAACTCGCAGTAACTTCCCGCGAGTTCGCGTGAGTTCCTGCTACCCGCTGTTAGTCTAGCACGTTTGCTCATTCACTGCTACACGACGCGGGGTTTGACGATTACCGCAATGCTGATGCGCTACGTCAAGGGCGTCGGCTAAAAAAATAAGAACGCAAACACCGTCCGGAAAATTCCCGGACGGTGTTCTCTTCGCCTTTGGTACAAAATTACACCTCACCATCGTTCCCGGCAATATCAAACACAGCCGCACCGTTTGATGCGGCAATTCTATTCCGCAGCGCATCGCCAAGTGTGGATTGCAAATTGCAGATACAGAAGTCTGCCCTATCAAGCATATAGTCCACGGCGCTGAGCGTCCGCTGCTTCTCAACCTTGGAGTTTGAGTCCACATAAGCGACGCTATCACAAGGCGGGCAGTAGCGCAGAGAAAATATGTCGCGGGCATCTTCATGGACGTTGTAATGAACAACCGCCGTGATGTGTTTTGCGTAGCGTTCGAGCAGGGACATGAATGCGGTGCCGGCATACTCTGCCGCAATCATATATTTTGTAATACCGTAAGCGCGGGAAATGTATTCGACTTGCCGGGCAAACTCCCTGGCATTCTCATCCGTTGCCTTTCCAAGGGCAAAGACAGCACAAGCCTTTTCGTCGGTCAGCCTTACACGCATTTTCCTGCGCAACTGGCGGCAGGCGCTGGCACGCACAGCGCGCACTGCGCTGCCCGATACGCCGAGATCTGCTCCTATCTGAGCGAGCGTTTCTCCGGAGTTGACCCTCCTCATGACGAGCTGTTCACGCTCCGTCAGCGTATCAATCAGAGACTCAATGCGTGACGCCGTTTCCTTTGAGGTGATATCAATGACCTCCTGAGTTTTGAACGCCCGGCAAGTCAAACTCTGCTTTTCATGAAGCCCATCATAGACGTAAGTAATTACGACGGTTGCCTGATTGAGCATAGATTTGTCGGCAATCTCGTTGGATATGTATATCTCTTTCTTTGGAAAGTGATACTTCGCCTCCAGCGCAGCGGCGTAGCACAAGTCGTAGAATTCCCCGCAACCGCAGAAAATGAAAGATACCTCTTCGCACTTTTTGGCCACAGAATAAACAGCGCTCCGTAACCGGCTTCGTATGTCTGTGTCATAGATTTTGTCGTGTCCAAGAAATGCACATATCATCACGATGCTCATCCTCCCACAAAATGCTCAATGACATAATAGCATATTATTAGTATGATTACCAGCAAAATAAACATACTTACAGAAAACCAATGTCATATTGTAAGAGTGTATATTGTGATTATTAGTGCTGTGGAGGTATATGCTCGTGGACATGGATTTTGTGAGAAAGAGGATTACTGAGCTGCGTATGCTCAACGGTAAAAGCGAATACCAACTCAGCTACGACATGGGGCACAGCAAGAATTACATTCACAATTTAGTAGGCGGCCACTTTCAGCCATCCGTGACCGAGCTGCTTTACCTCATAGAACTGCTCGGAGTCACTCCGCGGGATTTCTTCGATGAGGACGCCGAGTATAAGAATCCTGTTCTTGCGAAAGAGATAATGGACGGAATAAAGAATATGGGCGAGGAGGACTTACAGGCTGTTCTTGGAGTCGTGAGAAGGCTCAATGAGAAAATGTAATTCTCGCTTTGATGGGGAATACAAGAAATATGTGCCGTTAGAGCACAGAACCGCAGTTTTCATGTTTGAGCAGCGGCAAGCAGGGCCGGTGTATATACAACCGGCAAAAATGTTTGTTGGGGCCGAGGTCCCAAACCCTGCAAAACTCAAAAACTCCCGGCCTCTCGGTCGGGAGTTTTTTCGGCAGCGCACCCGGTTGGGCGCTTATCTTTCGCCGCGGTCGCGGCGCTGGTTTTCAGATTTTTCTGCACCGAGGAACACCTCAACGTTGTGCCGATGCACGAGCAGCTCGCGGTACTCGTCGCGGACAGCGCGATACTCGGCATAGGCCGCGCGCTTTTCCGCGACGAGCTTATCAAATTCGGCGTTGAGGTCTTTGACCTTTGGCAGCTTAGTAACGCCATGCGCGTTGAAATACTGCTTTGCCGCGCGGTGCTGCTCAATCTCGTCAGCATGGGCATCGAAAAACTTGCGCGAATAGCGCGAAGCCTTGTACTCTGAGAAAATTTCCCGCGTCTTGGCGTAGGCTATTATCTGCCCGCGCAGCTCGTTGACCTCCGCAATACGCACGTCGATTGCTTTGATGCGCTCATTCAGCCCGGAAAGCTTTTCGCTCGCGGCGTCGGCGCGGGCACTGAGTTCTTCGCGGTTCCTAATGCCCTGATCCTGTAAGTACAGAAGCGTCTTTGCCATCTGCTTGACGTTGAAAACCTTGGCCCAACGCTCGTACCCACCACCTTTTCCAGCCGCGAGTTTTGCCTGTATGTCCACGAGCAGGCTCGCGCGCTCGCGTTTGCCGCGAGGATTGTGCGCCGCGCGCCCGGCGATAACGTCACGCAATTCTGTCTCGGAGTAGCCCACGCCGAGCGTATGGAGCTTAATCGCCTTCTGCCCGTCCCTGTAGAACGTAACGCTCTTGCCCTCGCTCACGCGGTAGCCGCTTTCACGCACATGCATGAGCAGCTCCTCAAAAGACTGCGGTTTTCGTGCAATCGCGTCGTCGATGGCGGCGCGCAGCACGTCACGGTGCGACGGATGTTTTTTCTCGCCCAGCCATTTGTCGTAGGTCGGGTGCGTGTAGCGCCGCGGGTTTCGGATTACGGACAAACCGTGTTCAAGGCAGATGAGGTCAGACAACCGCCCAATCGCGCGCCCGGAGCCAAGGAAGTTGCGGAATTTCGCCGTGCCTTCGAGGGTGGTGGAGTTGAAAATTATGTGTGAGTGGATGTGCTTTTTGTCCACGTGTGTGCAGACGATGTAGGCGTGTCTGCCCTTGAGAAAGCGTTCGGCCAGCTCGCGGCCCACGAGATTCGCTTCCTCCGGCGTTATCTCCCCAGGCTTGAAGGATTGACGTATGTGGTACGCAATCACGCCCGGAGCCTTGCGGCCCGTCCGCAGCGTGTATTGACGCTTCGAGAGCATAAACTCAGCCGCGACGAGCTGCGGCGTACAGCCGTAGGCGTAGACCAGCGAGCCGTTTTCAGTTTTCTCCGGGTTCTTAACGTAGTCTGTTCTCTCGGTCAAAGACTTTATGACGGATTGAGATTTAGAGCCGCGGATGGAGATAAGGCGGGTAGCGGCCATTACTCAATGACTACCAGCTTTCTCAGCACATCATCCAACGCCGTCCACACCTCGCCGAGCCGGTTTTGAATCTCGGCTAGGTCGTTCTCGTACACGCGGCTCGTTGAATTGACACGCTTGGCAATCTGGTTCACGTTTGCGCTGGTGCGCCTTAAAAGGCTCACCAACGTTTTTATCTCCTCCATGTCCAGCAAAACGATGCGACCGTCCAGCGCCATCTTGCGGATAAAGGCACTCATGTTTTGTGCCCCGGCTAGTGCCATCCGCGCTTGAATCTGCTCCCGTTCCTCGTCGTTTATGCGTACAAGCAGGAACGCATTGCGCGTGTTACTCACCGTTCCGCGCCCCTCTCACGCTTTTTGGCCAAATCCTCCCGCAGCCGAGTGGCGAAAATGTCCAGCAGGCCGAGGTGCACGCGCTCATTTTTAATAGACTTGTTGATGGCTTTCTTGTTGGCCCACGCCTTATTGTCCGGCGAAATGCGCCAGTCAAACCCTGCGTTATCTACGAGTGACGCCGTGACGCGCGCCATACGCCTCTCACCAAACTGCTCCCGCACCTCGGCAATCGCGGCCTTTGTGTTCAGCCGCGAGCCGTCATAGTTTCGGGCAATGGCGTTTTCAATGGCGGTTTTGCAGTTCTCATCGGCCTCGGCAGAAGCCTTGAACTTGTCCAGCTCACCGCGCTCTTTTGCTTCCTGCGCCTTGCCGTTGTAGACGGGCACAGCACGCTGCTTTTCAATCTCAATTTCGGCGCGCTGCTCAATAATCTGGCAAAGCGCGTAGTTAAGTTCAGTGTTGTCCACGTGGGCACAATCATGGTAGACGTCCTCCAAAGGGCAGTGCGAACGCAGCAGCGTTTCAATCTGCACCGGCGAAAGGTCGGCGTCGGCGACGCTAAGCACGATGTCCTGCTTCGCGCTGTACTCATATGCGTGGTTCAAAATCTCCTCCGGCGGCTGCGTGAGCAGCCAGTCCCGGAACGAGTTGAACTCTGCGGACATTTTATCCGTGAGTTGTTCTATCTGGTTCATAGGCAAGCCTCCTTCAAGTGTTGTTGTGGTTTATGTTCGTAAAGCGGAATCGGTTCTTTGAGCTTCGCCAACAGCGACGGGCGCTCGTCTGCGTTCTCTTTGTCAGGCATCTCGGGGTGTGCATTATTCTCCATGTCCAGCTCCGCGTTCAGCTCTATGAGCCGCGCAGATTTCTCGGCAAGCTCAGCTTCCTGCGGAAAGGGCTTTGCCAGTTCGGCACGGGCGTTTTCCGTTTGGCGTTCCAAATCCGCGAGCCGGTTACGGTTGGCATCCAGCTTTTTGTCCAGCGAAATAAGCGCGTTCTCTATGCGCAGAACATTGCCGAGCGCGTCCGCGCCAAGCTCAACATGGTGCTCAGCCGCGCCTTTGAGCGTAAGGACGTGTTTGCCGAACTCAGCCAGCGAAACTTCCACGTCAAAGCCGCGAAAGGCGCCAACATGGACAGGCTTAGTGTCCTGCACCGTGGGCAGTATCTTCAAAAGAGCTTCGCCAGCGGCGATGCGCTCCGTAAATTGTCTGCCCCTCAACTCTATCCCGGCAAAGCCGTCAACCGGCGCGGGATGCGCGTCTCTGGTCTGTATATCCAATTCGAGCGCTGCAATCCGTGCCTTCGTCTCGGCAATCTCCCGTGGGAAATACCGTGCGAGGTTATCCTCCAGCGTATACCTCTGGCTCTGGAAGCTGGACTTGAGCAGCCGCAGTTTTGCAACCTGCACATCCAGGTCCATCTTCTCTTTTATCCTTGGGTCGCCGGCGCACAGCGCCTTAATCTCCGCGAATGATAGCGTCGTCTCGTCCACGTCCTCACATGAACGCACCGGGCTTTTTGAGGTCATAATCTGTGAGATAAACTTCTGCTTATTCTCCAACGTCTGCCACAAGTAGCTGTCGAATGTGTTTTCAGTGACGTACCTGTACACGTGAACAGTCTCGTTCATATTTCCCTGACGCTCAATGCGCCCCTTGCGCTGCTCCAAATCTCCTGGACGCCATGGAGCGTCGAGGTCGTGGAGAGCTATGAGCCTGTCCTGCACGTTTGTCCCTGCTCCCATTTTTGACGTGCTGCCCATGAGGACGCGCACCTGACCTGAGCGCACTTTCGCAAACAGCGCTTTCTTTTTCTCGTCTGTGTTGGCGTCGTGGATGAAAGCTATTTCATTCTCGGGCACACCGCGAGCGACGAGCTTTTTCTTAATGTCATCGTAGACGCTGAAGCCCTTGCCGGGAGTGGACAGGTCGCAGAAAATGAGCTGGGTCAGCTTCTTGTCTGCACCGTCCTCCCAAATCCTGAATACGTTGTCCACGCACTTATTGACCTTCGTCCCTGGCTCGTCCGGCAGCAGCGGATTCACGACGCGCTGGTCAAGTCCGAGTTTTCGCCCGTCGTTTGTGATAGCGAGCATATTGTCCTCGTCCGGCTCAACATGTCTCGCGTGTACCTTACTCGCACGCTCGGAGAGCTGCTTTACAAGCCCTTTCTGTATCTCTGTTGGCTGTGACACCTCGTTGTGGTACACAACCTCCGGTTTTGGCAGATTAAGCTCGTCAGCCGTCTTAATGTCTGCAACCTCACGGAACAGGCTCATAAGCTCCGGGAGGTTAAAGAACTTGCTGAATCGTGTCCGTGCACGATACCCCGTACCCTCTGGCGCCAGCTCCATCGCCGTGACCGTCTCGCCGAAGTTCGCGGCCCAGGCGTCGAAGTGGTTCATGCCGAGCTTGTCGAGCGCGTCGTGCTGTAGGTAGCGCTGCATGGTGTACAGCTCGACCATCGTATTGCTCACAGGAGTGCCGGTGGCGAACACAACGCCCTTGCTGCCTGTGCGCTCATCGAGGTAGCGGCATTTCATGTACATATCTGAGGACTTTTGGGCTTCTGCGCTGGATAAACCGGCAACATTCTGCATTTTTGTTTGGTAGTAGAGATTTTTAAACGCGTGGCTCTCATCCACGAATAGCCGGTCAACGCCCAATTCCTCGAACGTGACTACATCGTCGCGCGGCGAATCCAGCAGTTTTTTGAGTTTGGCTTCAAGCCCTTTTTTCGTGCGCTCCATGGCCTTGATGGAAAATCGCTCGCCGTTAGAGCTTTTCAGCTCGCGGATTCCCTCGGTGAGTTCATCAATCTGGTCTTGCAAAAGCTGCTCTTGTCGCTCCTGGGACACTGGAATCTTCTCAAACTGGCTGTGACCAATGATTACCGCGTCGTAGTCCCCAGTGGCGATGCGGGCGCAGAATTTCTGACGGTTGGCCTTTTCAAAGTCTTTCTTTGTGGTTACAAGGATGTTCGCGGAGGGATACAACCTGAGGAATTCAGATGCCCACTGCTCCGTCAGGTGGTTCGGGACAACGAACATGGGCTTGCTGCACAATCCCAGCCGCTTGGCTTCCATCGCAGACGCAGCCATTGTAAAGGTTTTCCCGGCCCCAACTTCGTGCGCCAGCAGCGTGTTGCCGCCGTAGAGGATGCGCGCGATAGCGTCACGCTGGTGCTTTCTGAGCGTTATCTCCGGGTTCATGCCGGGAAACGTCAGGTGCGAGCCGTCGTACTCACGCGGCTTTATGCTGTTGAAAAGCTCGTTGTACTTTGCCACAAGGGTCTGACGGCGTTCGGCATCTTTCCAGAGCCAGTCCTTGAAAGCGTCCTTTATGACCTGCTGTTTCTGCTGGGCTAGGGTAGTCTCCTTGGTGTTTAGCACTCGGCGCTCTGTGCCGTCAACGTCCACGACCTTGTCATAGACGCGCACGTCTCGGAGATTCAGCGTGTTTTCGAGTATCTTGTACGCGTTCATGCGCTGCGTGCCGTAGGTGTTGTATGCGTTCACGTCGCTTGCACCCACGGCGCTTTTGCCCTCGACGCGCCACTCGCCGGTCACCGGTGAGTAATGCACCTTAATATTCTGTGACGCCCAAAATGCTGGCTTGAACGCCTCAGTTATGAACTGCCGGATGTACTGTGGCTCAATCCACGTTGCGCCGAGACGCACGTCAATCTCGCTGGCGGTCAGCTCACGCGGCTGCGCGGCGCGGAGCGCTTCCACATTTATATTAAAGGCCGTGTCTTGCTCGGCGGCGGCCTCGGCCTCGCGGAGCTTTATGCGCACGTCGCCTGAGAGGTATTCATCCGCTGTAACATAGCGGTCTGTGCCGGGGACACGGAAGATAACGCTTTGCAGTTCGGCGGCTACTTCATCTTCGCTTTTTCCACAGAGCCGCGCCATGTAGGGCAAGTCCACGTGGCCGCGCTCGTTCATAGACACCGCCAGCGATTCAACCGCCGTCTCCGTGTGCTCGACCGGCCGGTGCGGCTTGATGGTGCGCTTGGTGAACATATCTGATTTGCGCTCCAGCTTCCCATCTTCGTCCAAAATCTCCAGCGAGCACAGCAAGTAGTAGCTCGAATCCGCGTCAAACACCCGCTTGTTCTCGCGGCTGGAAATGAGGCCGTGCTGTTCGGTGAACGTGTCGTACAGCTCGTTCAGCCGCTGCTGCTCGGTAGCAATTAGCTCGCCGCCAGCGTCCATCGTTTGCAGCTCTATGAGCCGCCGCGTATAGTCCCGCAGCTCCATCATGCCACGTATACGCTCAGCTGCGACGGCGCTCACGTCCTGCCGCACCATAATCCCGCCCTCGCGGCAGAAAACATTGCCGTCTATGAGAGTGAAGCTGTAGTTGCGCACATCAGGGTCTGCGGTAATGATGTCCGAAACCGTATTTTCTTCGATGTCCCGTTCGACGTACTCGCCGTGGATGTGCTGAATTGCCTCGTGCAGCTGCTCGCCTAAGTCCGCGCCCTCGATTGGCATGACGGTGTAATCCTGCCGTCCGTACTGCGTGCTTCCGGCGGTGGGAGTGCCGAGCACCATTTCCGGGTGGTCGAGGAAATAGCGGTTGACAGTGAAGCCGTCGTCGGTTTCACCGACGTGTACCCAATCCGGTATCTCGGTCAGTGGCAGCTCGCGGCGCTGTAGGAAGATGATGTCCGACACGACCTCCGTCCCGGCGTTGGCGCGGAAAGCGTTGTTGGGTAGCCGAATAGCGCCAAGCAGTTCACCGCGTTCGGCGAGGTAGCGGCGCACACTCTCGTCCTTGGCGTCCATCGTGTAGCGGCTCGTGACGAACGCGACAATGCCGCCTGGGCGCACCTGGTCGAGCATCTTGGCAGCAAAATAGTTGTGTATGGAGAAGCCGAGCCGGTTATACTCGGGGTCAAACACCTGGTAGTTGCCAAACGGCACATTGCCGACGGCAAGGTCGTAGAAGCCGGGACGGCTGGTCGTCTCAAATCCCGCGACGGTTATTTCAGCTTCGGGATAGAGCTGTTTTGCAATTCGCCCGGTGATGCTGTCCAGCTCCACGCCGTAGAGCTGGCTGTTGCTCATGGAATCCGGCAGCAGGCCAAGGAAGTTGCCGACGCCCATGGACGGCTCAAGTATGCGCCCGCCCTCAAATCCCATGCTGCCGAGCGCGTCGTAGATGGCCTTAATAACCGTGGGTGAAGTGTAGTGCGCATTGAGCGTAGACCCGCGCGCAGTTTCGTATTCCTCGGGTGTCAGCGCGGCTTTAAGCTCGGCGTATTCCCGCGCCCAGTTGCCCTTGTTCTCGTCAAATGCGTCGGGTATTGCGCCCCAGCCGGTGTAGCGGGAAAGCGTCTCCTGTTCGTCCGTGGTAGCCGCGCGGCCCTCGGATTCGAGCTGCTTCAGGAGGTGGATTGCGTCCATGTTGGCGCGGAATCGCGCCTTGGCCCCGCCCTCGCCGAGGTGGCCGTCCGTGATGCGGAAGTTGGGCGGCGTATCGGGCGGCGTAGGTTCAGGCTCAGGCTCGGAGCCAATGGTCTGAAACACAACGTCGTAGGGCAGGTGCGTTTTCTCGGCCTCATAGTACGCGACGGTTTTAGTGTGCGGCTCGCGCGCATCTTCGCTCAGCTCAGTAGTGAGGTAGTCCGTTATATACCTGTTGCGCTCGTCTGCGCGCAGCCCGCGCTCGAAGTCTGCGCGTCGCTCCGTGCGGTAAACCGGGGTATCGTCAAGCGGCGGCGCATCTTCCGCAGGCGGCTCGCTCAGGTCGTGGTACGCGGCGTCCAGAGCCGCGCGGTTTAGTTCTTCGCGCAGGCTTGGGTCGTCGGAGTAGGCGCGCTGGAAGTCCAGGTCGTCTGAGCCTGCGGCAAACTCCCTGAGCACGCGCTCACCGGTAAGTGTTGCGTTTTCTGCGTCGGAGTTCAGCACGGCGTTGATGTAGGATTCATTTGCTATGAGCGCCTCATATAGCCGCCGCCCGTATTCTTCCCGTCGCTCGTCGGGGAGGTGAAAGTCTGCGGTGGGTTCTGTGCCATGTTTCTCAAGCGCGGCGGTATACGTGTCGTACTCGGCAAGCTCCGCGGCGGTCATAAAGCGGTCAGTGGCGATTAGCTCGTCAATGCGCCGGGCGACTTGTCGCCAACTGAGAGTGACGTACTCGCAGCCGCCTTTGCTGAGCCGTATGCCCTTGGCGTCGTGGTTCTCGTTGCTGCCGGGAACGCCGGACAGCGCGTGTGAGCTGCCGCCTATGCCGTACTCGTCGCGCAGGAATTTTGCCTTGTCCTCGACGGAATGCTCGCCGGTGAAATAGTGAAAGATGCGCTGTTTGCCGCCCGCAGTTATGCCGCCCTCGCGCAGCAGTTCGTCTATCTCGTCCTGGGTGATGAACTGCGGCGCGCTCGGTAAAAGCTCTTTGTCCGCGCGGAACTGCACTCGCGGCAGGAGCTGGCTTTCGAGCGACGCGAGGATTGCGTCGGTCTTGTGGTAGTGGAAGCGCAGGACGCTGCGGTCTGCCTTGTACGCCGCGAGGAAGTCCCGGTATTCGGAAAGCAGCGTTTCACACTGTTCGCGGTCTGCGAGCAGAGCCGCGACGTGCTCAGTTTCCTCTGGGAACGTCGTTCTGGTGATGCCCGCCATGCTGGGAAAGAAATCCCCGCGCCGTTCGTCGGCCATGTCGTGGCGAAGATACCAGAGCTGCTCAGCGAGCAGCCTGCGCTCAGTTGCGGCGGCGCGTTCCAGCTCCCAACTGCCCGCATACTGCCCGGCATCTAGCAGCTCAGAAATGCGTTCGGCTGCGTCGTGCCAAGGCACAAGCTGGCTGTCTCGTGCGTACCGCGCAGATTCGCCGCGAGCTATGCGTATCCCATCTGCGTCCATCCACGCGGCATATTTTTCGCCGTCCACGGTTACGCCAACGCCGCCGTGGTAGACCGAGGGCAGAAACGCAGCCATCTCGTCAAGCGAGCGCTGTTTCTCGAACTCCGCAACCACGCGCTCGCGGAGATAGCTTGTGTTCTCGCCAACGCGGAGTACGGCGTCAGCGACCTCCTGCGGACACGAAAAAGCGGAGGGCGCTTGCGCGTCCTCCGCTTCGTCGAACAGGTTTAGTTGTATATTAACTCGCTCAGAACTGCTTCTTCGGCCTGGGCCTTGCAGGCGTTCATCAGGCCCGTCCAACGCATCGGGTCTGCGGCTTTCAGCGCTTCCGTCGCGCCCGCTTCCGCTGCCAGCTTCGGCAGAATGAGGTCTATCCGTGCTCTCGCCGCCGTCTCTATCTCGTGCAGGTGCTCGTACAGCGTCCCGTTCAGCACGAGCCGATTCCGGAGCACCGGGCGGTGCTCCTTGAGGTAGCGTTGGCGCAGTCTCCCGTAGCGGCCGATTGGCTCCGTCTCGGGCAGGCTCAGGTTCGGAATCTGTACGTCGTTCACGGTCGTGTAGGTTAGTTCGGTCATGGTGCTGGCTCCTTTCGTAGCTTCGTATGGTTCGTTCAATCTCTCGCAGGACGAGCTGGGTATTCTCACTGACGGCTGAGCCGAGGGCGGTTACGGCGTTGAGCGTGTTCCACTCGCGCAAAAACTCGAAATCTTCTGATGCAAAATACGCCTCCGGGTCGTATCCGCAGCGTGAAATGAGGGCGTAAGCGGTGCTCACACTTGCAGCCCGGATGAAACTGTCCCTCAGTTCGCTTTCATCATAGCCCGTCATGAGAGAGCCGTCAACGATACCGCCAATGTCGTGGCGATGTGCGTCGAAGTATATCTCGGCGAGGCCGCGCGCGGCGTCCTGCAACTGGCCGGACAGCCATTCGCCATCCGCGCCAAAGTCCTGCTTCAAGCCGAGCTGGACTTCGGCGAGGTTTGCGTCGTTCACCGTCCACGGCCTGAACGGACGCGAATCTCTGCGCGCTCCCGTGTCCGAGACATCAAAGACGTACCGCAGATGCGGCGCGTCGCCGCTATTGTCCACGAGCGCTATGCCCTTGGCTCCGCGCCGCACATAGCGGCCCATGCGCTGTGTCCACACGTCATATTCTGCACAAGCGCTTGCGTCCGGGCGCTGCGCGTGAATCAAGATTTGGTCGGCGAAGTCGCACTTGTAGTTGCGGGACATGGTACGCAGAAGCGCAGCCCACGGTTCATAGCCGTCCGTTGCACGGCTGAGCGCGTCATGGGCTAGCTCGGTGATGGTTGTTAGTTTGTCTGGCGTAGGTTTTCCTCCTTTCTGCGAAAAATGCGCGCGGCGGTAACACCGTCGCGTAGTTCTTGCTTACTTTTTCCCGCCCCTAAAGCTCAGAAAGTACCTTGCGTGTTCGCCGTCGTCGTGGAGAATGAGGTCGCCGGGGTAGTATTTGTCCATGCGCTGGGAGTAGATTTCATCGAGGTGGACGCGGCCTTTTTCAAGCAGTTCGGTTGCCAGCGAGCGCGTAAGAGATATGCGCTTGGCGGCGAGGAACTTGTTGTCCCGCCACAGGCCGAACTTGCAGTCCAGGCCCTCGCAGAAGTAACCGTTCTTCGCTTCGCTGACCACGCCGCCGCAGCGCGGGCATTTGCCTACGACGGCGCGCCCGGTCGGGAACAGGATGCTTGCCTCAGCGACGGGCGCATAGTCCGCAACAAGGCCGCTGACCATGTGTTCAATGTCCGCGAGGAACGTGTCCGCGTCCAGCTCGCCGCGCTCTATCTGCTTCAAGCGGTGCTCCCACTCGGCGGTGAGCAGCGGCGAGCGCAGGGCGTCGGGCAGCACGGTCACGAGCGACGCGCCGGCGCTGGTCGGCACGAGCTTGCCCTTGACGCGCTCGGCAAAGCCGCCAGTGACGAGCTTCTCGATTGTCGCCGCGCGGGTGGCGGGCGTACCGAGGCCGCGCCGTTCGGCATCGGACGGCGCTTCCTTTGCGCCCGCGTGTTCCATTGCCGAGAGCAACGTGTCCTCTGTGTACACGGCGGGCGGGGTCGTTTTGCCCTCCTTGACGGTCACAGCGTCTATGTTTAGGGAAGCGCCCTCGGCAAGCTCAGGCAGCGGTGTCCACTCTGGCGCGCCCTTGTACGCGCGCCAACCGAGGTCGATGATTGCCTTGCCACGAGCTTTGAACGTGTGACCGGCGCACTCGGCATAAACCGTGGTTTCAGCGTAGACAAACGGCATGGACACGGCACAGAGAAACTGGCGGCACACCAGCCGCAGTACTGCCGATTCACCATCGGGCAGTGCAGCAAGGTTGGCGCTCGCGGCGCTCGGTGTAGGTACAACCGCGTGGTGGTCGGTCACGCGCGAGCTGTTACATACCTGTTCGGCGTTAATGCTCGCGGGTGTGTATGCGCCCAGCAGCTTCGCCGCAACGCTCACCAGCGCTGGCACCATTGCCGCCATGCCGTCGGTCAGATAGCGGCTGTCAGTGCGCGGATAGGTCACGAGCCGCTTTTCATACAGCGACTGGAGGTAGTCCAACGTCTGCTGTGCGGTGAACCCAAGCTCGCGGTTAGCCTCGCGCTGGAGGGTAGTCAGGTCGTAGAGCGCGGGCGGTTTTTCGCGCTTTTCCCGGCGCTCGACCCTCGTTATATGTATCTCGCCCGTGCAAGCGCTCGCCAGCGCGTCGGCCTCGGATTTGTCCGTGATTCGCTCGCTGGACAGCAAAACGCCACCGCAGTCCAGTGCGACGGTGTAGAAAGTTTCGGGCGTGAAGTCCTCAATCTCGCGCTTGCGCTCGACGAGCAGCGCAAGTGTCGGAGACACAACGCGACCAACGTTCAGCGTGCGGTGGTACACGAGGGACATAAGCCGCGTGGCGTTCATGCCAACGAGCCAGTCTGCTTTCGCCCGGCACAGCGCGGCGGCGTAGAGCGCGTCATAGTCTGCGCCTGGGCGCAGATTTGCATACGCTTTGCGTATCTCGTCAGGCTCCATAGAGCTGAGCCAAAGCCGCTTCACGGGCTTTGTGCAGCCCGCTTTCTCGTAGACGAGCCTAAAAATTAGTTCTCCCTCGCGCCCGGCGTCGCAGGCGTTTACGACTTCACTGACGTCCGCGCGCTGCATCAGGCCACGAAGCACGTCGAACTGCGCCCGCTTGTCTCGCATGACGCTCGTTTTCCACGGGTCTGGCAGGATGGGCAAATCCTCCCGCCGCCACTTGCTGAGCTTATCGTCGTAGGCCGCAGGCGTCGCCAGCTCGACGAGGTGGCCATAGCACCACGAGACTATGAGGTTATTCCCATGTATGCAGCTGTCCCCGCGAACGTTCGCGCCCAGCGCGGCGGCGATAGCGCGGGCGACAGAGGGTTTCTCGGTTATGATTAGGTTTTGTGTGTTCAATATGTGTTCTCCTTTATTCACAGAATTTCCTTGAATTATTTGTGCCTCGCGCATATAATACAAGTAGGGTAATCCCTACTTTCTATACCGAGGTGATACAGATGGATGTGTTCATGGACAATGCCAAGGTGATGTCCAAGGGCCAGATAACGATTCCCAAGGACGTGCGCGACGCGCTGGGCGTGTCCAGCGGCGACCGCGTGACCTTCATAGTGGAGGGCCAAAGTGTACGCATGGTCAACTCGGCTGTCTACGCAATGCAGATGCTCCAGCGCGAAATGATGGGCGAAGCCGAACAAAGCGGACTTACAAGCGAGGATGACGTGAACGCGCTCATTGCTGAGATGCGCAGCGAGGGCGCGGACGAATGAAGGTACTTATAGATACAAACATCCTCATATCTGCCGCGCTCAGTTCGGGCGGCACTCCTTTTCTGGCATACGCCAAGGCAGTGACTCACCCGAATCATGCCGTAGTCTGCGAGCAGAACATAGACGAGCTGCGGCGTGTATTCAACCGCAAGTTCCCCACGAAGCTGTACGCTATGGAACACTTCCTTGCAACGGCGCTCATATCCATCGAAGTCGTGCCGGTTCCCGAACCGGAGACGGACGCTGAGCAGAGCGTACGCGACGTGGCAGATAGGCCCATACTCCGCGCTGCTATTGCGTGCGGGGCCGACGTGCTTTTGACCGGCGACAAGGACTTCCTTGAATCGGGCATCGAGCACCCGAAAATTATGACAGCCGCTGAGTTCCTGGCTATGAAGTGAATAGAAGTGCCGCCCTCTCGGGCGGCACTTTTCTCATTTCCTCTCCGCGTCCCTGTAGCACGGCCTGACACATCCCAGGCCGTACCTCGCGCAGCCGTAGCAGAAGTGGCCCTCGGGTGGCTTCGGCGGCGGGTCAGGTGCGGGAGCTGGCGGGATGCGGGTCATCATGCGCTCAAACGGGCTGTTGGTGAATCTGTAGCGCATTACTTCACCTCGTCATCGTCCTCGGGGAAGTCGTAGTCGTCGAGGTCGGTGCTGCCGCTGGTGTCGGGCTTGCGCTTGCGGACACGGAGGACGTAGTACGCGCCGCCAGCGCCGAGGACAACAATGAGCGCGATTGGAAGCAGCGCAGAGGCGTTGAAGCCGTTGTCGTTGTCCTCTTGCGGTTCAGTCACTGGCGTGTCAGTCGGTTCGGGCGTCGGCTCCGGTTCTGCGCCGACGCACTCGTTTAGTTCGGTGCGGCAGACCGGGCAGCTTTTGTCTACCTCTCCCGGCTGGCAGCGAGTATCGCAGTTGCACTCGACTTCGTAGCCCTCATCCTCCAGCAGCGCGAGCAAGTCGGCCTCGTCCACTAGGTTGAGGAAGTACACGTCGCCGGTCGCGTGGTCAATGACGAGGTAGAACGTATTTCCGTTCTTGCTCTCGACCGTTACGAACTGCATCTGGCTGTCGCCGACCTCCTCGCTGGAGTAGAACGCGCCGCCGAGTATGTCGTCTATGAGCGCGAGATTGCCGTCAGGCGTAAGACCTCCAAGGCTCGGCAGCGTCGGCTCAGCCACAGGCTCGGTGGTCACGCTGACGCTCGTGATGGGGCCGCCCGGCTCGTTGCTGCCATCCTCGTTGGAGGCGTAGTACGCACCAGCAGGTACGGCGAGGCTCAGCGTGAGCGCGGCGGCACAGAGAAGCGGTGCGAGCTTACGCATCGGCATCACCCCCATGTATGAGCGCCGCGAGCTGCTCGATGCTTATGTGTTCCGCGCGCACCAGGCCAACTATTTCAAGGTTTTCAAGTTCCGTAATCTTGTCCACCGTCGCCGTGTAGCGCGTGGTGAGGTTGTCTATGCGCGTTTTCAGCTTCGCGGCTTCGGCGCGCAGTTTGGGTATTCTTGCGTCCAAAAAGTTCTCCTTTCCGGCCTCAGACGGCAGGAAGCCGCCCGAAGCCCACAAAATTGTCCGAATAATATGAGTCCATAAACTTTATGTAGCCGACCGGATTTCCTGCATGAACCATCCAGCCCTCGCCAACATAGATGCCGACGTGGGTTATCCACGGCCCCTCGTAGGTGTACTCGAAAAACACAAGGTCACCGGGCTTTGCTTCTGCTTCGCTGACCGGCGTGCAGATGTTGTACAAGCCCTGCGCGGTCAAGCGTCCAACGCTCCAGCCGACGCCGCAGTTGTTGACGACCCAGCTCACGAAGCCGGAGCAGTCAAAGGACGTGGAGGGATTCGAGCCGCCCCACACATACGGGAAGCCTATGTATTTTTCCGCTTCCTCCATCATCGCGGCGAACTGCTCGTCCTCGAGCGCTTCGGGCGGTATCTCGTAATCCGTCTCCGCGTCAGTCGATGGCACGTAGCCGGGGAACAGGTCGGGCCGGTTGCCGAGCGTCGCCATGTACAGCGAGTACATGGAGAGCTTGTCCTCGGTCAAAAGGTAGACCGGCAGGTGTGAGAGGTCGAAGTTTTCGAGCGTGACGGTCACGGTTGTGTACTCGTAAGGCTCGCCGTTTTCGTCGCAGCGCGTCTCGGTGGTCACGTCCTCGGTCAGGATATACTGGCGCTCGAACAGCATTTTGAGGTCAGATTGCACCTCGTCCAGCGTCCATTCGCCGCCTTTTAACGCCGTGAGCAAGGAAAGCAGCACATACGGGTCGTGGCTTATTTCGTCGAGGTCGAAAACATACTCGTCGTAGTCGTGCGTGGCCTCGTAGCTGTCCAAATACGCTTGCAGTTCGGCCTCCATCGCGGAGTATGCTGCTTCTGCGCCCTTTAAGTCCTCGTCGGCGCTTGGGTAGGTAGTTAAGCCGACACCAGATAAACCGCCCTCGACGAGCACCGAGCACGAGGTCAAGGCGTTCAGGAAGAACGCCACAACGAGCAAAAGGGCAACGGCTATGCCGATGCCCTTGCGATGCCTCACTATGAAACGCTCAGTCTTGCGCTCTTTCTCAGCGGCCTTTTTCGCGCTCCTGGCGGTTGCGGCGGTTGTAGATTTGCCGCGCCGCGCTTTGGTGTATGCGTCCTTGATGCCGCGCTTCTGCTGTGCCTTTGCGCCCACAGGCTCGGTTTTCACCTCGCGCCGTGGGCGGGCGCTGAGCTTCGCGGCGTAGCGTGCACCGCCCTCTGCGGCTTCCGTTACGCGGTTCGTTGCTTCAACGCCGACGTTGTCCTCCTCGTACTGCGCAGCCTCCCTGTGCGCGGCGGCGCTCGGCAGCTCCGTGAGCTTCGCCGATGGGCGTGGCTTTTGTGGTTCAGACCGCAGCTTCCGAGTCAAGTCTCAGCGCCCCAAGCAGCTTGAAAATCTTGTCCTTGCCCTTCGGCGTGACGAGCGTCCCGCCCTCCCGGACTTTGAACAGCCCAGCGTTCCTTGCGTCGGCATACGGCAAAAGATGCTTGCCGCAGCGGTACAGAAAACGGCAGCCGATGAGGATGTCCACAAGCTTCCTTTCGGGCATCTCAAGCTGTTTGGCGAGCACACGGACAGGCACGCCGTCGCTTTCGGCAACATGGTTGTCATAGTATTCGGCTTTCCAGCCCATGTCCTCAATCTCCATGTCCTGCTCGCACAGTTCAACGTCCTGCATGTATATGAGATAATCCTGCTCTTTAATTACTTTTTTCTGTGCGTCAATGAGTGCTCCCTGTTTGTTTATTAAATCGTTTCTTTCCTCAATCTCCTGTCCCTGCGCCTTAATCTTGTCTCCCTGTTTGTACAGCGTGGCCCACAGAGCGTTTATGTACTCGGGGTTCGCTGCAATCTTCTTCACCAGCGGGTCGGTGATGTAGATACCGTTCTTGCGCAGAGCGGGAAGCACCTCGTCGAACACCCAGCGCTCGAAGCGCTCGGCTGATGGGAGCTTGCTGTGTACGATGAGCCGGTAAACGTCGCCCTCGGGGATAAAAGATATTTCCTGAACACCGCTGGAAGTGGGGGTGTACCGTTTCAGTACACCCCTGCAATGTCGCTTAATAGTGCCGTGAATATTGCTATATCCGAGAGCTTTCGCAACATCTGATGCGCAAAACAAGAAGCTGCCGTTTTCCTCTTTGATGCGAACACTCCCAAACTCTGCGTTATTGAAAATCTCCATGTTATTCATGCTGCACTTTGTCCTTTCTGTAAATCTGAAAATTTAGTGGTCATCATGCGGTACATCTCCGTGTCCTTGGGGAACCTGTCTACGAACGGCACGATTACGTTGCCGTAGAACAGCAGCCCTTCGCCCTCGTTGGCTTGCGTGACGTAGCTGAGCTGGTGCGGTGAAATATTGAGCTTTTGAGCAAGTATCTGCCGGTCGCCGGGGGCTTGGTTGAGCATACAGATGTAGTCAGAGTTTTCGAGTATGTTTTCGACCTCGGAGCTTGCTAAAAGGTCTTTGACGTTCTGTGTAATGCCTGTGGGCACGCCGCCCCACTTGCGGAAGCGCTTCCAAATCTCCACGCTCCACGAAGCCAATTCGCCGCGCAGCAGGAGGTGGAACTCATCGACGTAGTAGCGTGTGGTTTTGCCGGCCTCGCGATTGCGCGTCACGCGGTTCCAGACCTGATCTTGCACGACCAACATCCCGAGCTGTTTGAGTTGCTTGCCCAATTCCTTGATGTCGTAGCAAACGACGCGGTTATTGATGTCCACGTTCGTCCTGTGATTGAACACGTTTAAGCTGCCGGTGACGTAAATTTCAAGTGCGGTCGCCAAAAACTGAGCTTCTTTCTCGTCCTGCGCGCGGAGACAGTCATACAGGTCTTGCAGGATTGGCATATTCTCGGGCTTAGGGTCGGCGAGGTAGTCTCGGTAGACCATTCGGACGCAACGGTCGATGATGGTCTTTTCGACCGGCTTCAGTCCCTCTTTTGAGCCGACGACGATGTCGCAAAAGCTCAAAATAAAGTCCACTTTGAGCGACAGGGGGTTGTCGTCGTCGGAGTAGTCCAGGCTCAAGTCCATGGGATTGACGTACTGCT
>ENA-OWPP01000213-OWPP01000213.1-human-gut-metagenome-genome-assembly--contig:-NODE-213-length-71752-cov-6.967990_pt1 | contig 71752 bp, 73 predicted proteins | sample MGYA00248265_ERZ651848 | MGnify/ENA primary metagenome ERZ651848 (study PRJEB26924, sample SAMEA4378233) | human gut metagenome | biome: human gut; feature: human-associated habitat; material: faeces...
TTCGGGGTCTGGGGGGCTTTCTTTGGCCAAGACCAAAGAAAGCCTCCCAGGAGTCGGCTCGTGGGGGTCGCACCCCCACACCCATCCCCATCCGTCGGTGGGGGAAAAACACTCAGCTCTCGCTTATGAGTCTGACATAAAACTCCGCGCACTTGACCGCTTTCCAAGTGGGAATGCGCTCGTTGACGCCGTGGATGGTGCCGCGCTCCTCCTTGGACAGCTCCAGCGGGCAGAAGCGGTAGACGTTGCGGCTTATGCGGTCGTAGTGGCGGGAATCGCTGGCCGCGAGCATGAGATAGGGGCTGACGACGGCCTTCGGCCAGGTGCGCTTGATGACGCCGGTGAGGCGCTCCCAGGCCTCGCCGGAGGTCTCGGAGTACTCGCTCGGCTCGGCGGCGTAGAGGCGGCGCACGGCGATGTCAGGGTCGTCCACCGCGTCGCGGACGCGCTGCTCGGCCTCCTCACAGCTCTCGCCGTTGATTATGCGCAGGTTGAAGCCGACGCTGGCCTTGGCGGGCAGGACATTGTTCTCGGGGCTGCCGGACATCTGCGTCGCGGCGCAGGTGGTGCGCATCAGCGCGTTGAGCTCGCCGCCGCTCAGCTGGCAGACGATGTCCAGCACGGGCTTGAACAGTTTGAGGTTGGCCAGCACCAGGCGCATCGGGAAGGAGGCGTGGCGGCCGAGCGTGTCGAGCATCTTCTCGACCGGCGGCGTGAGCGTGAAGGGCGCGGGGCTGGCGTCGACCAAGCACACGGCCTCTGCCAGCTCGCCGACGATGGTCTGCGGCGGGGGAGAGGAGGCGTGGCCTCCGGCGCTCTCGGCCTCCAGCGCCAGGCGGAGCTGACCCTTCTCGGCGGTGCCCACCAGGGCGCAGGGCTGCTTCACGCCGGGGAAGGCGCCCGTGACGACCGCGCCGCCCTCGTCGAGCACCAGCGCGGGCTGCACGCCGCGCTCGGCGAGCGCGGTGACGATGTCGCCGGCGGAGGGGCCTGCCGGCTCCTCCTCGCCGGAGAAGGCGAGGTAGATGTCGTTGGCGGGGACGAAGCCCTCGCTTATCAGCTGCTCGGCGGCCTCCATGATGGCGCAGAGCGTGACCTTGGTGTCCAGCGCGCCGCGGCCCCAGATGATGCCGTCCTTGAGCACGGCGTCAAAGGGCGGCTCGTCCCAGCCGTCGCCGTCGGCGGGCACTACGTCGTAGTGCGCCATGAGCACGGTCGGGCGCTCGCTGGATCTGCCCTTCCAGGTGTAGAGCACGCCGCAGCGGCCTATGCGCTCGGGCGAGCACTGAGCCGCGAGCGTGGGATAGCGCTCCAGCAGGTAGGCGCGGAACTTGTCAAATTCGGCGCTGTCCTCCCTGGACGGGTCGGAGCTGGAGACGGTGCGGCAGCGTATCATCTCGCGCAGGCTCTCCACCACGTGGTCGTAGTCGACGGTGACCACGTCCGGGTCTGCGCGCAGCTCGGGCGCGGGGCGGAACTTCAGCGCGCGCGTGACCACGACGCCTGCCCCGGCCGCGAGACCGGCGCCGGCGGCGCCCAGCAGGAATTTGGCGGCTTTCTTCATCAAACCAGACCTTTCTTATAGAGTATGCGCGCCGCGACAATGGCGATTATCGCGCCCACGGGCACGAGCACGCCAACGCTGTCCGCCAGCACCGGCACGCAGATGAAAAGCACTATCATGAATATCAGAGGCGCCATCGCGACCTTCCAGTTCTTCGACACGTACACCACGGCCAGCGGCCCAAAGAGCGCGGGCAGGATGTTGTCAAACGCGGGCTGGAGCGCGGGGGACTCGATAAAGCCGCGTATGGAGCTGAGCAGCAGGACGCCTATGGCGATCACCGCCGTGGTGACCAGGCTGCTGACGCCGATGGCGATGGTGGAGATGAGCTCGCCCTCCTCGGTGCCGGCCTCGACGCCGCAGGCCTGCATGGCGTTCAGCGCGCAGGGCACCTTGAGGCTGGTGAGGTTGCCGGTCAAAAAGCCGAGGTAGCTGCCGCCGGTGCCGAGCATCGGCACATAGGTCAGCACCTCGATGGTGCCGACGGTCCAGTAGATGGGCGCGACACCCAGAAGGCCGCGCAGCAGGTCGGTTATGGGCGGCCAGGCGTCGTAGACGACGCATATGGCGGTGGGCACGGCCAGGAGCAGCAGTGAGCCGGTGAGCATCCACCAGCGGCCTACATAGTGCTCGTAGTCGCGGAAATCAGCGTATTTCTGTGCTCTTTTCATGCTTGCTCCCTCCTCAGCCGGCTATCATGTTGACAAGGTTGGTGATGGGTATGCTCAGCGCCATGCCGCCCAGCATACTGATGGGCAGGGCGTAGTCCTCCATCCACTTCCAGTGCAGCAGCTTCACGAACACCGCGCAGACGCACATGATAAGCGCGCTGGCGATCATGACGAAGCAGGGTATCCAGCCGCGCAGCCCCTCGCTGACGGTCGCGAATATCATGCCCAGGAAGGCGCTTATCATGCCGAGGAACAGCGCGGTCATAAAGAGGCTGCCCCACTTCTCGTCCTTCTGGCGTATGCGCATGACGCCGTTCTCTATCTTCTTGCCTATGGTCGGCACCAGCACGGGACCGGGGATGATGCCCAGCGTCATGACCCAGGCGATGGCTGCGAAGGTCACGGGGTCGGTTATGAGGTTGGAGAGGTCGGTGCCCATGGCGCTGGCCGCGCTGGCCGCGGCGGGGGTCTCATAGGTCAGCGCGCCGATGACCGACAGACGCAGCCACGGCAGCGGGAAGCCCAGCGCGCGTGAGAGCGCTATGACGCCCAGCAGTATGCTCACCGCCGGGGCGATGGTGAATATGGCCGAGGAGACGGCCACGCGACGGAGCATCTTGGGGTCCATGCCGATTTTCTTTGCGCGCTTCCAGGCCATGACAATGAAACGTATGCTCATCGCTATGACGAACGCTATGACTATGGCGGTCATGCAGTACATAAGCGCGCTGTTTGGGTTGAACATATTACACACCTCTTTTGTGTTGCGGGCGCGTGCGCCCTGCGTTTGCGGCCGTGAGCGCGAGGCTCAAGGCCCGCCTTGTCGGAGCTTGTTCAGTTTACCACAAACCCCGGACGGTGACAATACGTAATGGAACAGCCTCCTGACAGTCCGCTTGTGGCGTGCATTTGTACACATCTCACAAACACGAAGCGATTTGAGAGCGTTTATTGTGTTTGCCTAAAGCGGCGGCAAATGTTATAATGCCATTGCACCGGTGTGCGCCGGTGGGAGAGAAAAATACTCATTTGGGGGACAGGACAATGGATTTTGCAAACCTTCGCCTTGCCGATGCCGAGATATATGCCGTCATGGAGCAGGAGCTGGGGCGCCAGCGCGACCACATTGAGCTGATAGCCAGCGAGAACTTCACCTCGCCTGCGGTCATGGAGGCCGTGGGCAGCTATCTCACCAACAAGTACGCCGAGGGCTACCCCGGCAAGCGCTATTACGGCGGCTGCGAGCACGTGGACGTCGTGGAGGACATCGCCCGCCGGCGCGCGTGCGAGCTGTTCGGCGCCGAGCACGCCAACGTCCAGCCCCACGCGGGCAGCCAGGCGAACATGGCCGTCTACCTCGCGCTGTGCAAGCCCGGCGACGTGCTCATGGGCATGGACCTGAGCTGCGGCGGACACCTGACCCACGGCTCCAAGGCCTCGATAACCGGCAAGTATTTTGACGTCCGCCCCTACGGCGTGGACAAGGACAGCGAGCTTATAGACTATGACGAGCTGCGCCGCCAGGCGCTTGAGCTCCAGCCCAAGATGATAATCTCCGGCGCCAGCGCCTACTCGCGCATCATAGACTGGAAGCGCATCCGCGAGATCTGCGACGAGTGCGGCGCGTACATGTTCGTGGACATGGCGCACATAGGCGGCCTGGTCGCCGCGGGCGTGCACCCCTCGCCGGTGCCCTATGCCGACGTGGTCACGACCACCACTCACAAGACCCTGCGCGGTCCTCGCGGCGCCATCATACTCTGCAAGGAGGAGCTGGCCAAGAAGATAGACTCCGCCGTGTTCCCCGGCAGCCAGGGCGGCCCGCTGATGCACGTGATCGCCGGCAAGGCCGTCTGCTTCAAGGAGGCCATGAGCAGCGAGTTCGTGGAGTACCAGCGCCAGGTGGTCAAGAACGCCGCCGTGCTGTCCGACACGCTCAAGGCCGGAGGTATGCGCATAGTCAGCGGCGGCACGGACAACCACCTGCTGCTGGCCGACGTGATGAGCCTGGGCGTGACCGGCCGCGACGTGCAGGAGCTGCTTGACCGCGCGCACATCACGGCGAACAAGAACACGATACCCTACGACACCCAGCCGCCCCACCTCGCCTCCGGCGTGCGCTTCGGCTCCCCGGCCGCGACCACGCGCGGCATGAAGGAGGCCGAGATGCGCCAGATAGGCGAGCTGATTCTCCGCCTTGTCCGCGAGGGCGAGGACGCCGTGCCCGCCGTGCGCAGCGAGGTCATGGAGCTGTGCGAGCGCTTCCCGCTCTACCCGGGCGTGATCTGATGGACTACCGCATCCTGGTCGTGGAGGACGACGCCGTGATATCCGCCGCGGTGGCCGGGCACATCAGCTCCTGGGGCTGTCAGGTGCGCCGCGCGGAGAACTTCGCGGACATAATGAGCGAGTTCAACGAGTTCGAGCCGCAGCTGGTGCTGCTGGATATCTCCCTGCCGTTCTACAACGGCTACCACTGGTGCAGCGAGATACGCAAGGTCTCGCGCGTACCCGTCATCTTCATATCCAGCGCGTCGGACAACATGAACATCGTCATGGCCATGAACATGGGCGGCGACGACTTTATAGCCAAGCCCTTCGACCTGGATGTTCTCACCGCCAAGGTCCAGGCGCTGCTGCGCCGCACCTACGACTTCGGCAGCCCGGAGCCTGCGCTCACCGCCCACGGCGCGGTGCTGGACATGAACGCCGGCGTGCTGGAGTACGAGGGCGAGCACATCCCGCTGACGAAAAACGAGCTGCGGATCTTGCAGTCGCTGCTGGAAAAGCGCGGCAAGGTCGTCTCGCGCGACGACCTCATGATGCGCCTGTGGCAGACGGACAGCTTCGTGGACGAGAACACGCTGACCGTCAACGTCACGCGCCTGAGAAAGAAACTTGAAAACGCCGGCCTCGACGAGTTCATCAAGACCAAGAAGGGTCTGGGATATATAGTTGAGGAATGACCGGCATGTGATATAATGTGTCCGGCGCGCTGCGCCGGACACATTTTTCGTGGGGTGAATTTATGTTGGACTGTCTCGCGGTCGGCCTGGGAGGCTTCGCCGGCTCGGTCTTGCGCTATCTTGCGGGCAAGCTGCCGCTGCAAAGCGCTGGGGGCTTCCCGTATGTCACGCTTATGATAAACGTCCTCGGCTCGTTCGCTATAGGCCTGATAGCGGCCGTGGCGGCGAAGCACGCGGACATAGACCCAAGGCTGGTGCTGTTTTTGAGAGTGGGGCTGTGCGGAGGGTTCACCACCTTCTCCACGTTCTCGTCGGAGACTTTCAGCCTGCTACGCGCCGGGAGCTACGGCGGAGCCGCAGCGTATGTGCTGCTCAGCGTGCTGCTCGGTGTCCTGGCTGTTTTCCTGGCTCACGCGCTGGTAAAGGCCTGAGCGGGGAGGGGAGTTCATGGATAACTGGTTTACGCCGGACACGGTGTGCCCGGACACGCACATCATAAGCGAGTACCGCCACTGGGAGGAGACGCACTGCTATCTGCTGGAAGGCAGCGAGCGCAGCCTGCTGATAGACACCGGGCTGGGCATATGCGACATAAGCGCCGTGGTCTCGACCCTGACGGACAAGACCGTCACGGCGGTGGCCACGCACATACACTGGGATCACATAGGCGGGCACCGGTACTACCCGGACTTCTACGCCCACGCGGACGAGCTGGACTGGCTCAGCGGCGGCTTCCCGCTGCCCATCGAGGTCATACGCGGCATGGTCGTAGACCGCTGCGAGCTGCCCGAGGGCTATGACGTGGGCTGCTATGAGTTCTTTCAGGGCGCGCCGACGCGCCTGCTCGCGGACGGGGACGTCATAGACCTCGGCTCCAGGCGCATAGAGGTGCTGCACACCCCCGGGCACTCCCCGGGGCACATGTGCTTTTTCGAGCGGGAGCGCGGCTGGCTCTTTACCGGCGATCTGGCGTACAAGGACACGCTGCTGGCCTACTACCCCTCGACAGACCCGGAGGCGTACCTGGCCTCGCTGGAGAAGGTGGCAGCCCTGCCCGTGAAGCGCGTGTTCCCCGCGCACCACTCGCTGGACATGGAGCCGGAGATACTCGTGCGTATGCGCGACACGCTGCGCGCGCTCAAGGCCGAGGGACGGCTGCGCCACGGCGAGGGCGTGGTGGACTGCGGCGACTGGGCTATCTGGCTGTAGCGCGCTTCGACGCTCTGCGCGCGCTAGCCGCGCTATAATGGCCGGGCCTTTGAAAGGAGGTCTGTCTTATGAAAAAAGCGGCTTGCGCGCTGGCGGGGTTCTCGCTGACGGTCTGCCTGTGCGTGCCCGCCGGGGCGGTCTGGGACGCCGACTACGGCGAGAAGATGATAGAGTGCGCGCTCAACGGCGAGCGGGAGCGCGGCCTGCTCTACCAGCGGCTCAGGAACGCGAAAATAGACGCGCTGGAGCTTGATGCGCCCTACATAGCCTACGACGACCTGGTGCTGCTGGCTCAGGTCATCCACACCGAGGCGGGCAGCGCCTGGCTGCCGGACGAGTGGCGCATGGCGGTGGGCGAGGTGGTGCTCAACCGCGTGGCCAGCCCGGAGTTCCCCGACACCCTCGAGGAAGTGGTGTTCCAGCCCGGGCAGTATTCCGCCGCGGACAGGGACTGGTTTGAAGTGCTGATACCGTTTCGCCCCTGCCTGGAGGCGGCGCTGCGGCTGCTGGGCGGCGAGCGGGTGATAGGCGACGCGTCTGTGGTCTTCCAGTCCGGCGGCCTCCAGGGCGGCGTGGCGCTGGAGCTGTACGACAGCGTCTACGGCAGCACCTACTTCTGCTACACCAACCACCCGGAGCTGTATCAGGCCGCCTGAGGCTCCCGGAAAAAGCAAAAGACCCGGTCAGGAGACCGGGTCTTTTTGCGCGTAGAAAAGCGCGCCGCAATCAATATATGTCCTCGATGACGCTCTCGGGCGGGCGGGTCAGCTCGTCGGGGTTCTTGAGGTAGTAGCGCAGGTACTTGAACGCGCTGGCGTAATAGGTGCCGTCGCATATGCGCTCGTCGCAGACTATCTTGTAGTCGACGAACTTGCGGTGGACGATCTGCCCCTCGGCGTTTATGCCGCTCTCGGAGCGCTTGGCGCCGAAGGCGAGGAACACGGGCAGGTTGCCGAAATTGTATATGTGGTGGTAGATCGGCGGTATGCCCAGCGAGCCGAGGTCGGTGATTATCATGGAGCCGTGGAAGGGGCTCACGCCCAGCAGGGAGGAGGGCAGCAGGTCGAAGTAGTCGAGCACGCGCATCACCCAGACGGCGAACTTGAGCAGCAGGCGCGGCAGCCTGAGCAGCGTCCTGGCCACGGACTCGGTGCCGCTGTCGTCCGAGGAGCGTATCTCCTCGACGGCCTCGTTCATCTTGCGGTAGACGTCGTAGACCGTGTCCGTCGGCTCGAAGACGACCTTGGCGACGGTCTCCTCGCTCTCGAGGTCCACGCTGCGCTTGACCATCATGTTGACGGTTATGTCGTTGCGCGCGTAGACGCGCTGCCCGGCGACGAAGCGGTTAAGCCCGGGCATGTGCGACACGACGCGTATGTACGCGGCGATGAACATGTGCAGCATGCCGAGCCCCTTCCAGCCGGCGCGGCGCTGCTCGCGCAGCCAGCGGTCGGTCTCGGTGATGTCCACGCTGCCCTCAAAAGAATTGCACGCGTCGCTGCGGTCGCGCATTATGTACGGCGTGAAGCCTATGATCGGGGAAATCGTGCGAAGCCGGCGGCCTTCCTTGCGGTCGCCCAGGCGCTTGCGGGTCTTATCTGCCATGGAGCACCCTCCTTGAAGCCATAGTTAGCATGTCATTATAATATTTTTCGCCGGACATATCAAGACATTTTTTTCTTGTCGCGGTGTGAGAGCGGATATTCGTACAGATTGACAAAAATATCACGTATTGATTGTGACACAGATTGTACCCATTTCATTGCAAACAATGCACAAAGACGCTTGCGTATTTTGAAGTTTTTTGATATGATTAGGATACAGTTTTATTGGCGGAAGCTGGATAATTTCTCTCGTTCCGTCGTTTTCGGCAGGAGGTGTATCAATGTCCTTTGAAGCGATCACAGCGATAAGCGCGGCTGAGGAGAAGGCCAGACAGATGAAGGCCGAAGCGCTGGCGGCGGCCAAGGCCGCAGAGGCGGCGGCAGTCGAGGAGGGGAAGCTCACCATGGAGGCCGCGCGCAAGAAAGCCGAGTCAGAGGTGAGAGAACTGCGGGCCAAATCGGATGAAAAGGCGAAGCAGGACGCGGTTGCTCTGGCTTCGGACACGGAGAACAGGAAGGCCGCGATGCGCGCGCGGGCCGACGCGCGCATGGACAAGGCCGCGGCGCTCATTGTGGAAAGGGTAGTGAACGGCTGATATGGCAATCGTAAAGATGAAAAAGCTGCGTCTGGCCGTCATGGCCTCGGATCGCAAGGCTCTGCTGAGGGACTTGCTGCTCCTGGGCTGCGTCGAGGTCAGCGAGCCCAGCGAGCTTGAGGGCGGGGAGTTCGAATCTCTCACGCGATGTTCAAGCGGGGAGCTGAGCTCGGACCGGGCGGATCTGGCGGCGATTACGGACGCGCTGAAGCTAATGGACAAGTATGCGCCGGCGAAGGGCGGGCTGCTGAAGCCGCTGCCCGAGGCCCGGCGCGATGTAGTGCTTGACGAACAGCCGCTTGCCGCCGACGTGGCTCTGGCCGAGAAGGTCATAGGCAAGGAAGAAGACATACGCCGCTGCACCAGCGAGACGGCCAGGCTGGAGGCGGTGATGGCTTCTCTGGCTCCGTGGCTGCCGTTGGATGTGCCTTTGAACTTCAAGGGCACGGTGTCCACCGTGTTTGCCACGGCAAGTCTGCCGGCAACGGCCGACCTGACGGAGGTGGATACGGCGCTCGGCGCGGCCGCGCCGGAGTCGCAGCTGTTCCGCATCTCCGCCGACAAGAGCCTGAACTATCTGGCTCTCATCTGCCACAGGGATGTCTATGAGACCGCCCTGGACACGCTCCGCCCCTACGGCTTCAACCTGATGAGCCCGGGCGACTTCCCCGGCACGGCCAGGGAGGAGACGGCCAAGGCCGAGCTGAAGATACGCGGCCTGGGCGAGCAGAAGCAGCGCCTGACCGGCGAGATAGCCCAGTGCGCTTCCTACCGCGACGAGCTCAAGCTGCGCGCGGACACGCTGTCGACCAAGATAGCGAGAGCCGAGGCCGAGGAGAAGCTCATGGGCACGGAGAGCACGACGCTGCTGCAGGGCTGGCTGCCCGCAGACAGCGAGGAGGAGCTGGCGCGCACCCTGGGCAAGTACGACTGCGCCTGGGAGACGGAAGACCCGTCCGAGGACGAGTATCCCGAGGTGCCCGTGAAGCTCAAGAACAATCGCCTCACCCGCGCTTTGAATATGGTCACGGAGATGTACTCGCTCCCGGCCTACAACAACGTGGATCCGAACCCGCTCATGGCTCCGTTCTTCATACTTTTCTACGGCATCATGCTGGCGGACATGGGCTACGGCGTGCTGATGATAGCTGCCGCCGCGGTGGTCTTGGCCAAGGCAAAGCCGAGAAAGGGTATGCGCAATTTCTTCGAGCTGATGCTCTGGTGCGGGATATCCACCACTATCTGGGGCGCGATAACGGGCGGCCTGTTCTCCGACGCGCCGCTGCAGATAGCGCGCATAATCAACCCGGACACCACCTGGGAGGGGCTGCCCGCCCTGTTCACGCCGCTCAACGACACTATCATGATACTCATCGGCGCGATGTGCCTGGGCTTCGTCCAGATAATCACCGGCATGATAGTCAGCGTAACGATAAAGGTGCGGCGCGGCGAGATATTCTCCGCAGTGTTCGAGGAGGGCACCTGGTGGGTGATCTTCGCCGGCATAGCCTGCCTGGCGCTGGGCGTCGGCAACATAGGCGGCGTGCCCGTCGTGCTGGCGATAGGCGTCGTGATGCTCTTTATCGGCTCGGCCAAGGGCAAGAAGGGCTTCGGCATCATCTCCGGCTTCATAGGCGCCATATATAACGGCGTGACCGGATACTTCGGCGACATACTCAGCTACTCGCGTCTGATGGCGCTGATGCTCGCCGGCAGCGTTATAGCCCAGGTGTTCAACACCATCGGCGCGATAGCCGGCAACATCTTCGTGTTCCTGCTTATATCCATAGTGGGCAACGCGCTCAACTTCGCGCTCAACCTGCTCGGCTGCTTCGTCCACGACCTGCGACTCCAGTGCCTGGAGTACTTCGGCAAGTTCTACGAGGACGGCGGCAAGCCGTTCAGACCCCTGGAAATCAATACTCAGTACGTAACTGTCACCAACACCGACAAATAAGAGGAGGAAAACAAAATGTTAGAACAGTTTGGCGGAATGGCTCTCGGCCTGCTCGGCGCGGGTCTGGCGGCGGCACTCAGCGGCGTTGGCTCCGCTATCGGTACCGGCATAGCCGGCGAGGCGGGCGCAGGCCTCCTGTGTGAAGACCCCAGCAAGTTCGGTAAGGTCATGATACTGCAGGTCATACCCGGCACCCAGGGCCTGTACGGCCTGGTCGTCTGGTTCTTCGCCAGCTTCCAGATGGGTCTGCTCGACGGCACCATCATGGATCTGACCGTCACTGAAGGCCTCCGTTATTTTGTGGCCTGCATCCCGATGGCTCTCGGCGGCTGGCTGTCCGCTATCGCACAGGGCAAGGTCGCCGCGGCCAGTATCAACCTGCTCGCCAAGAAGCCTGACGACTGGTCCAAGGGCATGGTGCTCTGCATTACCGTCGAGTTCTACGCCATACTCTCCCTGCTCGCTTCCATGCTCATGATCCTCAACATCGGTTGAGTCTGAGCCAGGAGGTCGAGTGCCATGAAGGGTATAGACAAAATCACATCGCGCATAATCGCGGACGCCGAGGCCGAGTGCCGCGACGTCAAGCGGGAGAGCGACGAGCGCTGTGCAGCAGTCCGCGCCGAGAACGAAAAGCGCGCGCAGGACGAATACTGGCGCCTCGTGCGCGAGGGCGTCAAGGATACGGAGCAGCGCGTGCAGCGCATGGATCGTACCGCCCGGCTCGAGGCCAAAAAGAGCGTGCTGAACATGAAGCAGGAGGCAGTCTCCCGTGCGTTCGACCTGGCCAAGGACAAGATAGCCGAGCTGCCTGAGCGCGACTACGTAGCTTTCCTCGCCCGCGAGGCCGCCGAGGCCGCCATAACCGGTCAGGAGGAGGTCATCTTCTGCGAGCGTGACCGCAAGAGCGTCGGCGCCAAGGCCGTCAAGGCCGCAAACGAGCTGCTCGCCGCAAAGGGTATGCCCGGGCTGCTCACTCTTTCGGACGCCACCCGCGATATGGCCGGAGGGCTGATGCTCAAGCAGGGCGACATCGAGGTCAACTGCACCGTGGACACCCTGCTCGACCTGACGCGGGACGAGCTGGCCGCGCGAGTTGCCGACGTGCTCTTTGAGAGCTGAAGACATCGGCGGAACTTTACGGGCAGGGAGGTAAGGTCTTGGCTAAAAAAGTAAAGGATACCGAATACCTGATGCTCTCGTCCATGATCAGGGCGAGGGAGGCCGGTATGCTCACAAGGGAGCGGATGGACCGTATGCTCTCCGCGCCCAGCTACCAGGAAGCGGCCAAGCTGCTGTGTGACTGCGGCTATGAGGATATGAGCGCGTGTTCCGCCTCCGGCGTGGACGAGGCGCTCTCCCGCCGCCGCGCGGAGGTGTTCGCCGAGATGGCGAACATGGCGCCGCACAGCGAGGTCGTGGACATATTCAGGGTCAAATACGACTATCACAATCTCAAAACGCTGGTCAAAGCCCGCGCCGTCGGCGCGGATGCGTCGCACATTCTGTCCGGCTGCGGCCGCGTAGCGGCTGACAAGCTCGCCGAGTACACCGGCGAGGAGGGGGGCTTGAGCTCCCTGCCGGCGGACATGGCGGAGGCGTACACCGAAGCAGTGGAGACACTCAACCGCACCGGCAACCCTCAGCTTGCGGACTTTGAGCTGGACAGGCGGTACTTCGCCGAGCTGGGAGCGCTGGCCGGAGCTGCGGGCAGCAAATTCCTGGCCGGATACGTGCAGGTGCTGATAGACAGCGCAAACCTGCGCGCCGCCGTGCGCACCGTGCGCATGGGCAAGGATCGCGCGTTCATGCTCCAGGCCATGTCGCCGGGGGGCAGCGTTGACGCCGAGGTTCTGGCAAAGGCCGCTGAGAGCGGGGAGAGCCTCGCGTCGGCCTTCAACGCCACAAGCCTTGAGAAGGCGGCCGCGCTTGGCGCGCAGGCCATGAAGGGCGGAATGATGACCGCGTTCGAGCTGGAGTGCGACAACGCCGTCAGCGCGTATCTCGCCGGGGCGAAGATGATTCCGTTCGGCGTCGAGCCGGTGGCCGAGTACCTCGCGCTTTTGGAGAGCGAGATCACCGCCGCGCGGATGATACTAACCGGCAGGCTCGGCGGCATAGACCCCGAGGTCATACGGGAAAGGCTGCGTGATATCAATGCTTAAAATAGCTGTTATAGGCGGAGCCGACACCGTGATGGGCTTCAAGGCTCTGGGACTGGACGTTTTCGCCGCGGGCAATCAGGAGGAGGCTCGCGAGGCCTTCCGCCACGTGACGCGCGAGAACGACGGTCAGTACGCGATAATTTACGTAGAGGAGAACCTCGCCGGTTACCTCGAACATGAGATCGCGCGGTACAAGGACGTCCCAAGTCCCGCGATTATCCTGATCCCAGGCAGGGAAGGACCCCTGGGGCTCGGCCAGAGCGCGCTGCGCGCCGCTGTCGAGAAAGCCGTTGGGACAGATATTTTGTAAAGAGGGTTTGCAGATGAGCGGAATTGTAACGAAAGTATCGGGCCCGCTGGTCGTCGCCGGGGGACTGGCCGACGCCAACGTGTCGGACGTCGTCCGTGTGGGCGAGCAGCGGCTCATAGGCGAAATATTGAATATGACGGGCGACAGCGCGTCTATCCAGGTCTACGAGGAGACCTCCGGCCTGGGACCCGGCGCCGTGGTCGAGACCACCGGCCTGCCGCTGTCCGTCGAGCTCGGCCCCGGTATGCTGGAGAACATCTACGACGGCATCCAGCGTCCGCTGCCCGAGATAAGAGAGCTGACCGGCGAGTGCATAGCCCGCGGCGTGCAGGTGCCCGCGCTGAACCGTGAGCGCGTCTGGCACTTTGACGCGGTCGCCCAGGTGGGCGAGCACGTCTCCGGCGGCGACGTCATAGGCACCGTCCAGGAGACGCCGGCAGTGCTGCACAAGATAATGGTCCCCCCCGGACTGAGCGGCACGGTAAAGAGCGTCGAGAGCGGCGACTTCACCGTTGAGCACGTCGTCGCCGTCGTGGAAGACTACAAGGGCGAGACGCACGAGCTGACCATGATACAGCGCTGGCCGGTGCGTATCCCGCGCCCCTATGCGCAGAAGCACACGCCCAGCCGCCCGATGAACAGCGGCCAGCGTGTCATAGACACCATGTTCCCCATAGCCAAGGGCGGCACCGCCGCAGTCCCCGGACCCTTCGGCTCGGGCAAGACGGTCGTGCAGCACCAGCTGGCAAAGTGGTCCGACGTCGACATAGTCGTCTACATAGGCTGCGGAGAGCGCGGCAACGAGATGACCGACGTCCTTATGGAGTTCCCCGAGCTGACCGACCCGCGCAACGGCGAGCCGCTGATGAAGCGCACGGTGCTTATCGCGAACACCTCCGATATGCCCGTGGCCGCGCGTGAGGCCAGCATATACACCGGCATAACCATAGCCGAGTATTTCCGCGACATGGGCTACGACGTGGCCGTCCTCGCCGACTCGACCTCCCGCTGGGCAGAGGCTCTGCGTGAGATGTCCGGCCGACTCGAGGAGATGCCCGGCGAGGAGGGCTACCCCGCCTACCTCGCAAGCCGCCTCGCCCAGTTCTACGAGCGCGCCGGCGTGGTCGACTGCCTGGGCGCCGACGGACGCCGCGGCTCCGTCACCGCCATCGGCGCCGTCTCGCCTCCGGGCGGCGACACCTCCGAGCCCGTCTCCCAGGCCACGATGCGCATAGTCAAGGTCTTCTGGGGCCTCGACTCCTCGCTGGCCTACGCGCGCCACTTCCCGGCCATCAACTGGCTGACCTCGTACAGCCTGTACGTGGACAACTTCCGCGCCTGGTACAACGAGCAGTTCGGCGATAAGTTCATGGCCAACCGCGACAAGGCCATGCACGTCCTCCAGGAGGAGGCCGAGCTGCAGGAGATAGTCCGCCTGGTCGGACAGGACTCCCTGTCCCCGGCCGACCGCCTCACGCTCGAGACCGCCAAGATGATACGCGAGGACTTCCTGCAGCAGAATGCCTTTGTAGACGAGGACGCGTATTCCTCCTACTACAAGCAGTTCAGGCTGCTGGACATGGTGCTCCGCTACGACGAGGTCTGCCGCGCGGCTCTGCCGCAGGGCGCGGACGTCAACGCGCTGTTCGACATCCCGTCGCGTGAGAAGATAGGCCGCGCCAAGATGGTGCCGCCCGACGACGTTGACAAGACCTACGACGCCATCATCGAGGAGATGAAGGCGGAGGTCGCCGAAATTGCCGAGAGGGGTGAGGAAGAATGATACGCGAGTATAAGACCATAAAAGAGGTCGCCAGCCCCCTGATGGTGGTCAAGCAGGTCGAGGGCGTCACGTATGACGAGCTCGGCGAGCTGGAGCTGCCCAACGGCGAAGTGCGCCGCTGCAAGGTGCTCGAGGTCGACGGCGACAAGGCCGTTGTCCAGCTGTTCGAGAGCGCGCAGGGCATCAACCTCGCCCAGACCAAGGTGCGCTTCCTCGGCCACCCGCTGGAGCTGGGCGTGAGCGAGGACATGCTCGGCCGCGTCTTCAACGGCATGGGTGAGCCGATTGACGGCGGCCCGGCGATACTCGCCGAGGCTCACCGCGACATAAACGGCCTGCCGATGAACCCCGCCGCGCGCGCCTACCCCGCCGAGTTCATACAGACCGGCGTCTCCACGATAGACGGCCTGAACACCCTGGTCCGCGGCCAGAAGCTGCCCATATTCTCCTGCTCCGGCCTGCCGCACGCCGCGCTGGCCGCCCAGATAGCCCGCCAGGCGCGAGTCCTGGGCGCGGATGAGAGCTTCGCCGTCGTGTTCGCCGCCATAGGCATCACCTTTGAGGAGAGCGAGTACTTCATCCAGGAGTTCCGCCGCACCGGCGCCATAGACCGCACCGTCGTCTTCTCCAACCTGGCCAACGACCCCGCTGTCGAGCGCATCTCCACCCCGCGCATGGCGCTGACCGCGGCCGAGTACCTGGCCTTCGAGAAGGACATGCACGTCCTGGTCATCCTCACCGACATCACCAACTACGCCGAGGCTCTGCGTGAGATATCCGCGGCGAAGAAGGAAGTCCCCGGCCGCCGCGGCTACCCCGGCTATCTGTACACCGACCTGGCTCAGATGTACGAACGCGCCGGCCGCCGCATAGGCAAGAAGGGCTCCATCACGATGATACCCATCCTGACCATGCCCGAGGACGACAAGACCCACCCGATCCCCGACCTCACCGGCTACATCACCGAGGGTCAGATCATACTCAGCCGCGAGCTGCACCGCAAGGGCATAGTCCCGCCGGTCGACGTCCTGCCCAGCCTGAGCCGACTCAAGGACAAGGGCATCGGCGAGGGCAAGACCCGCGAGGATCACTCCGGCACCATGAACCAGCTCTTTGCCGCCTACGCCCGCGGCAAGGACGCCAAGGAACTGATGACCATACTCGGCGAGGCCGCGCTCTCCGACGACGACAAGCTGTACGCCAAGTTCGCCGACGAGTTCGAGCAGCGCTACGTCAACCAGGGCAACGAGACTAACCGTACCATTGAGGAGACGCTGAACCTCGGCTGGGAGCTGCTGAAGATACTGCCCAAGCGCGAGCTGAAGCGTATAAAGCCCGAGTACATCGAGAAGTACCTTCCCAAAGACGGCGAATAAGGCGGTGATGTAATGCCTAAGACCGCTGTAGCCGCGACAAGAATGGTGCTCAATCAGCTCAAGGGGCGGCTCACCACCGCCCGGCGCGGGCACAAGCTGCTCAAAGACAAGCGCGACGAGCTGATGCGCCAGTTCATGGACGTCGTCAGAAAGAACAAGGAGCTGAGACAGAAGGTCGAGGAGGGCATGACCGGGGCATTTGCCTCCCTGACGGTGGCGAGCGCCATCATGTCGCCCGAGATGCTCGAGCAGTCCCTGCTGTACCCGCGGCAGAGCGTCGAGCTGGACATGAAGTTCAAGAACGTCATGAGCGTCAGCGTCCCTGAGTACACCTTCCGCACCAAGAACAACGACCCGAGCGAGATCTATCCCTACGGCTTTGCGCAGACCAGCGGCGAGCTGGACGACGCGCTGGAGAAGCTGGCGCGCGTGTTCGAGGACATGCTCGAGCTGGCGCAGGTCGAGAAGACCATGCAGCTGCTGGCCGAGGAGATAGAAAAGACCCGCCGGCGCGTCAACGCCCTGGAGTACGTCATGATCCCCGAGCTGGAGGAGAACATACACTACATCTCCATGAAGCTCGCCGAGAACGAAAACTCCACCAAGGTCCGCCTCCTAAAGGTCAAAGACATGGTGCTCCAAAAAGCCCACGACTTCGAATACTAATTCGAATACTACAAAAGCCCGCAGCCCCCGGCTGCGGGCTTTTGTTGTTGAAAGACGTTTGAAACAGGCGGCAAGGTTTTGCCGCCTGTTTTGATATTTTCTTAACGCCGCGTTGAAAATTCGAGATTTTACATTTCATGCCCCCTGAATTATGATTGTTACAGTCAAAACAATGACAAAGGTTTTATAACATAATTCAGGAGGTTTGCAAAATGATCAAGGACTTCAAGTTTCACTCCCCTGCGCCCGTGTACTTTGGACACGAAACGGTAAAGAACAATGCCGAGCTCATCGCCTCCTACGGCAAGCGCTGCTATATCACCACCACGCGCTTCCCCGCGGGCTGCGAGAACGCCGCGCTGAACGACTTCATCAGCGTCTGCAAGGACAAGGGCATCGAGTATATGGTCAACGAGGACGTCGTGGAGAACCCGATGGTCGAGTCCTGCGTGGAGATGGCGCGCGGGGCGCGCGAATTCGGCGCTGAGTTCTTCGCCGGCATCGGCGGCGGCTCCTCCATGGACACCGCCAAGGCCGTCAGCGTGCTGCTGACCCAGCCGGAGGACATAGACGCCTATGACTTCTTCTTCAAGAACCCCGGCGACGCGGCCGACCCCTGGCGCCGCCCCTATGACTGCAAGCCTGTTATCTGCGTGCCCACCACGGCCGGCTCCGGCAGCGAGGTGACCGGGTTCTACGTGCTCACCCGCCAGGACACCGACACCAAGGACACTCCGCAGATCATGGTCTTCGCCGCCGCTGCGCTGCTCGACCCGAAGTACCTCAAGACCGCGCCGCAGTTCGTGATAGACACCGGCGCGATGGACGCCCTCAGCCACGGAATCGAGACCAGCCTAAACGTCAAGAGCAATTACCTCAACCGCGCCGTGGCGCAGATAGGCTTCGGACTGTTCCGCCAGGTCAAGGATCATCTGCTCAGCGGCGAGCTGACCGACGACGACTATGACGTCATAATGCTGCACTCCTGCATCATGGGCATCGCCTTCTACCAGGCGGGCACGCTAATCCCCCACGGCATGGGCTACTACCTTTCCCACCACAAGGGGCTCAACCACGGCCTGGCCTGCTCCATCACCGAGGGCGAGTACCTCCGCTGCGTCGACCCCGAGCTGGTCAAGCCCATCCTCGAGGCCTGCGGCTTTGACAGCGTGGACGCCTTTGCCGACTACGTGCGCGTGATGACCAACCGCGACGTGCACATGACCGTCACCAACGCCGAGTGCGAGGCCTGGGCGGCCGACTTCGTCAAGCTCAAGCACCGCCTTGCGCGCCACCCCGGCACCCTGACCTACGAGGACGTGGTGGGCATCTACAAGCGCGCGCTCGCCGCATACATCGTAGATTGAGCCGCGAGGAGGGGAGCACATGAAAGCGTTCAGACATTACGTGGCCACACCCGTTTACTTCGGTGAGAACGTGGTCAGGGACAACAAGCAGCTCTTTGCAACTTACGGCAAGCGCGCGTTCATCGTCACGGACGAGTTCCTGGACGGCTGCCGCAACTACGCGCTTGAGGACGTGACCGCCGTGCTCGACGAGCTGGCCATACCCTATGCCGTAAACGACAAGACCGAGGACAACCCGCCCGTCGAGTCCTGCGCCGCGATAGCCGCAGAGGCGCGCAAGTTCAAGCCGGATTTCATCATAGGCATAGGCGGCGGCTCCGCGCTGGACACCGCCAAGGTGGTGGACTACCTGCTCACGCAGAGCGAGGACGTGGACGTCTACGACGCGCTGTTTTCCGGCGCGCCCTTCTACGAGCACGTGTATCAGGAGCTGCAGCTCCCGCTGGTCGGCATACCGACGACGGCCGGTACGGGGAGCGAAGTCACGGGCGGAGCCGTGCTCACGCGCTGCGACATGGACAACAAGGACACGGCCAGACACAAGCTCTACTGCACCGTGGCTTTCCTGGACGCCAGGTACATACGTGAATCGCCCAAGTTCCTCATCCACACCGGCGCTATGGACGCCCTGGCTCACGGTGTGGAGACGTATATAAACGTCAAGAGCAATCCGCTCAACCGCGCCATCGCCGCCGTGGGTATGCAGATGTTCGCCGAGTACAAGGACAACATGCTAAACGACTGCCTGACCGACGAGGACTACGAGAAGATGCTCCTCACCGCCAACGTCATGGGACAGGCCTTCATGCAGGCCGGCACCTGCCTGCCGCACGGCCTGGGCTATCCGCTGAGCCACCACAAGGGCGTGAACCACGGCCTGTCCTGCTCCATGACCCTGGGCGAGTGGCTGCGCGGCTTCAAAGACCAGAGCATAGTCGAGCCGGTCGTGAAGCTCTGCGGATTCTCAAGCACGGACGAAATGGCCGACTACATAAACGAGATACTCTCCCGCGACGTGGACATAAGCGTCACCGGGGAGGAGATAGACGCCTGGGCGGAGCAGTTCTGCGCAAACCCCGACCGCCTGTCCCGCAACCCCGAGCCCATAGGGCTTGAGGACATAAAGGGAATCTACCGCCGCGCGCTGGCGAGATACATCAAGTAAAGCCGTCAAGAAGAAAGAGAGGTAGGAAATGGAAACAAGTACCATAGCGATTATCATACTGGTTGCGACGCTGATACTCTATGCCATCCCCAAAATGCCGCTGTCTGTGACGACCATTCTTGCTATTTTGGCGATGGTTCTCTTCGGCGTCGTCGACTTTGCAAGCGCCACCAGCGGATTTGCCAACAACGTCGTCTTTCTTAACGCCGGCATGATGATTATCGGCCAGGCCATGGTCACTACTGGCCTCGCTCAAAGAGTCGGCAACCTTGTCACCCGAGTCAACATCGGCAAGAACGAGCGGCTTTGCATCATGCTCGTCCTGGTCGTATCCACGGTGCTCTCTGTTTTCATAAACGGCGCTATCACCGTGTCCATCATGATGCCAATTATCGACGCCATTGTCCTCAAGAGTGGTGGGGCGATAAGCCGCAAGCAGACTTATATGCCCCTCGGTATTGGCTCAGTCATAGGCAACAATGTGCTCACCATCAGCGCCACCAGCATGCTTACTGCCGTGGCCATGCTCGAGGAGATGGGCTATGGCACTATGAGCATCTTCGCACCCCTAGGCGTCAACCTCCCCGCCATCATAGTGGTATTCATCTTCTATGCCCTCGTAGGCCAGAAGCTTCAAGAGCGTTGGTACCAGTTCGACGAAGTCCCCGTAGCCGTCAGCAATGAAGACACCACTGACACAAAGCAGTATCCTGTCTGGAAGCAGATAGTCGTCGTCCTCGATTTCCTCGCCGTCGTAGGATGTATGATTGCGGCGTACCTTACGGCCCCGTTTGCCTTGCCGGTGCAGTCGTCGTCATCCTCACCGGCTGTATCTCCGAGAAGAATGCAATGCAGAGCGTAAGCTGGAGCACCATCATTGTTATCGCCGGTTCCCTCGGCATATCCAGCGGTATGTCTGAGTCCGGCGCAGGTGCCATCATCGCCAACTTCTTCATCGACATTGCCGGCCCCTTCGGCGAGAGCGGCATCGGTATGTGCATAATTCTCTTCTTTGTTGGCTCCATCATCTCCGATGTCATGAGCGACAATGCCTCCGTGGCCATACTCCTGCCCATAGGCGCCGCCATATCCGAAGCGCTCGGTATCAACCCCACGCCGATTTTCCTGGCCATCTGCTCCGGCGTCAAGGTCGGCCTCGCAACGCCCATCTGCGTTACGCCAATGACCATGGTCGCCGTCCCGGGCTACCGCTTTGTGGACTACCTGCGCATGGGCGGACTTGTAAACCTGATCTGCATGGTCGTCACCTGCGCAATGATATGGTTCGTATACTTCTGAGCAATTGCCAAATATTAAAGGACGCCGGCTGTGCCGGCGTCCTTTTTCCTGCCGCCAATCACATCAGCGGCTGCATGGACTTTTCGTAGTCCTTTACGTAGAAGCGTATATTCTTCCGTCCTCGCTGTATGACCGTGTGGCCTTCGGCCTCCAGACGCAGCCGCTGAGCTTCCACGCCGCCGGGGTATTTGGCGTTCAGCTCGCCTCCGGCCTTGAGCGTGCGCCAGTATGGCGTCTCGTCTCCCGAGCGCTGAAAGCTCGCCCAGGCGGCGATGGACACGAAAATGCCCGCAGTTATCGGGTCGGTGAAATCCGCGCCGTCCCTGCGCGCGAGGCAGTCCCTGATAGCGCCCACCGTGGTGAGCCGTCCGAAGGGGATGAGCCGCATTAGTTCGTCATAGGCAAGCGGCGGCGCGAAGTACATGCGCGTCCCGCCGTATTTTTCTATCGTGGCCGCGTCCGTGACTATCTGAATTCGCGGCATGTCCTTTGCCTGAGCCAGCATGGCGTTGAAATCCTTTTTATCCTCGTTTGCCATGTCCGCACCTCCCTGACCAAGAGGATATTACATTTTGCAGGGCTTTGCAATGAGACGGTTTGAAAAAAGGCCGCGGAGCGGCGTTTTTCACGCTTGACGATATCTTACAAGCCGCGAGCGGCGAAATGTGATAAAATAACGCAGTCCAAGGAGGCGTGATATGAAACCCGGAGTGCGTTCAGCCGTATATGACAGGGAACTGAATATTGAGGCCTATAGCTTTGACGGTGTCGTGCAGGAGTTTCCCAACCATGTGCACGACTACTACGTTATCGGGCTGATAGAGCGCGGAAGGCGGCGCCTGGTGTGCATGGGACGCGAGTACGAAGTTTCCGCCGGAGACGTGATGGTGTTCAATCCTGGAGACGGCCACGCCTGCACACAGTTAGGCGTCACACTGCAATACCGCGCGCTGAACATACCGTGCGAGGTCATGCTCGCCCGACTCGGGCGAGCGCCGCGTTTTGCTCCGAACGTGCTGTCCTGCGCCTGCGGCGAGCGGGATTTGCCCGCCGGCGCGTCCGAGGTGGAGCGGGCGAGGGAGTACATAGAGCTCAATTTTGCGCAGCACGTCGCGCTTGACGACATTTGCCGAGAAGTGGGTATGAGCAAATCCGCCCTGCACCGCGCCTTCACTGCCTCGATGGGAGTCACGCCATACCGCTAACTGGAGAGCGTGCGGGTGGGAGAGGCGCGCAGACTGCTGGAAAACGGCGTTGCCCCGGCGGACGTGGCTGATCTCTGCGGCTTTGCCGACCAGAGCCACCTGACGAACTGCTTCGGACGCCTGATTGGCCTTTCGCCGGGAGCCTACCGTGAGATCTTCTGCAAGGACGGCGATCAGTATGGAAAATGAGAAATGCGTCACGGTCATCGATGAGAACCTGCCGCTCGGACTGGTGGCCAACACGGCTGCTATCCTGGGCATCACGCTGGGACGTGAGCGGGGCGAAGTGGTGGGCGGGGACGTATATGATGGCGATGGGAACCGGCACCTGGGTATAATAGAGTTCCCTGTACCGATCCTGCGTGCTGCGCCGGAGGCGATACGCTCGCTGCGCGAGAGGTTGTACACCCCGGAGTTCGCGGCTGTTACGGCGGTTGACTTCTCTGACCTCGCACAGGGCTGCAAGACATATGACGAGCACCGGGAAAAGCTGTCCGCAGCGCCCGAGAGCGCGCTGATATACTACGGCCTTGCCCTCATCGGCGCGAAAAAACTTGTAAACAAGCTCACCGGCAGTCTGGCGCTGTTGAGATGAAGCTTGACCTGCGCTCGTACATGTGCTAATATTTGCGGCAATACGAGTAAGGAGGGCTGAGAATGGAGATAGAGCCTGTGACAGTAAACGGCACGCCGGTCGCGGTGGTATCTGGGGAGGGAAAGCTCATAACGGACGCGCAGTCGGCGCTGGAGCTGGCAATGTCGGTGAAGTACGCGGCTGGCGCGGACAGGTTCGCGATATCCAAGAAGCAGGTGTGTGGGGAGTTCTTCGTGCTCAGTACTGGAATCGCGGGGGAAATACTGCAAAAGCTGTGCAATTATCGCGTGAAAATCGCCATTTTCGGCGATTTCTCGCACTATACAAGCAAGCCCCTGCGAGATTTCATCTACGAGTCAAATAACGGCGACAACGTCTTTTTCACCGCCAGCAAGGAAGAAGCCCTGCAAAAGCTGAGCAGCGCGAAATAAAAAAGCCTCCCGCGAGGGAGGCTTTTTTGGCTCTGCCACCGCTCACACGAGCGGCGGCGTTTCGTAAAAGTTGAGACAGAAGTCGCGCACGTACTCGACGTATGCGGGGAGCTTGCGGTCGGACGGCCACATCATATACACGTCGCGGATGTGCATCGGGTGGTCTATGGGCACCGGCGTGACCAGCGTGGCGTCAAAGGGCATGAGCGGGAAGATGGCGGCGCCCTTGCCCAGCGCCACAAGCGAAAAGAGGGATGCCCACTCGTCCGTGTACTCGATTATGTTCGGCACCACGCCGCGGCTTGCGAACATCTCCAGCACGCACCTGTCCAGGTTGCGTCCCTGGTCGTAGGCCACTATGGCCTCGTTGGCCAGGTCTTCAATGGTGACGCTCGCGCGCGTGGCCAGGGGGTGATCGGCAGGCAGCATACAGAACAGCTCCTGCCGTGCAAACGGCACCACCTCCAGCCCCTCGGTAGCGGGAGTGCATGAGAAGGCGAGGTCAAATTTGCCGCCGACAACGTCTGGCTCAAAATGGAATCGCGCGTGGTTTACCTCGAAGTTCAGGCTTATCTCCGGGTACTCGTTGGCAGCGTTGAAGGCGCTGAACATGCGGGGTATGAAGCGGTTGCCGTTTATATATGAGTAGACGACGTTCACCACGCCGCTCATGGGGTTGCGCAGGGAGTGGATCTCGGCCTCTATCTCGTCGAAGCAGGCGATGGCTTTTTCGGACAGAGGCAGCAGCGCCCGGCCGTAGCGCGTCAGCCTGACCTGCTTGCCGGTCTCGCGTATAAAGAGCGGCACGCCCAGCTCGCGCTCCAGCGTGCTTATGGCGTAGCTCAGCGCGCTGGTAGTGACGTACAGCTTCTGCGACGCCTTGGTGAAGTGCAGCGTGTTGGCCACCTCGCGGAAGTAGATGAGCTGCTGTATGGTCATCGACGGTTCCCCCTTTGTCATCAATATCACTAATATACCCCGAGCACAGCCTTTTGTCAAAGAATACAAAGCGCCCTCCGTCGCGGAGGGCGCTTCCTGCGTTTTATTCAGAGTTGTACGTCCGGGACAGCCTGCGCCGCAGGTACAGCGCCGCGCCGCAAAGCGCCCAGTCCAGATAGATTATGACGACGGTGAGAGACCACCCCTGCACTGCGAAGCAGGCAGTCCCAGCGCGCTCATCCAGCAGCTCGGCAAAGAGCACAGCAGAGGGCGCGAGCAGCAGCCAATCCAGAATTTCATTGAGTGCGTCCGCGCCGGAGCGGCGCTCCTCCGGCCGCCGCGCGGCGGCGAGCCAGAGGTTGGACGAAAACAGCCAGACGGCGCCGAGCAGAATCGTCCCGTTATATGTGCCCACCGCCGGGAGCAGCTCCCTCCAGACGGTAAGCGCCAGCGCGGCCAGTACCGCGACGTGCGCTGTCAGATACGCCGCCGCGAATATGTACGAAGGTTTGAGCCTTCTCATAACGGCTGCTGCGGAGGACGGCCTTATTGCCTGGCCGTCTCTTTGGCCGCCGCGTCCAGCTTTTTGCGGTTGTTCATGGAGATCTTATACGCCAGGTTCACGCAGATGAAGCCGACCACGACGAAACCTGCGAGCACGAGATAGGCCGGGCGGTAGTCGCCGTAGGCCTCGGCGATGGCGCCGACGATATTGCCGGTGACCAGGTTGCAGATGTTGAACACCAGCACGTACACGGCGGAGAGGTACTTGGTGTTCTTCGCGTTGGAGAACTCCATGGCGTAGACGCCCAGGCTCACGCCGGAGAAGATGCCGCCTATACAGTAGATGACGAAGATGACGCCCATGACGGCGAGGTTCTGGACGCCGGAGAACAGGCCGCACATGACCATGGCTATGAAGCAGGCGAGGAAGAACACCCAGCCGCTCTTGCGCACGGAGAACTTGTCGCTGATGGCTCCGTAGCCGGACTTGGTGACCATGAGAAGGAAGCCGCAGATGCTCATGAAGTAGGTGACGGTGTCACGTGCCCAGCCGGCGCCGGTAAAGAGCAGGGTGAAGTTGCTCCACGCCGAGTAGTTGAAGCCGCTGACGCAGAAGATGAATACGAACATCAGCGCGTGGCAGCGCCAGTCGGGAGCGTACTCGCTGCTCTCCACGTACTCCTTTTTGGCTCCGCCGTCGGAGGCGGTCTCAGTGAGCGTTTCGCCGCCGAGGGGGTAGTAGCCGGCCTTGATGGGGTCGTCCTTGAGGAATATGATGGCCACCACGGCTATCACGGCGAACATTATCGCGGTGACGATAAAGTTGACGCGCAGGGAAGCGCCGTTGACCAGCAGGCGGATTATCTGCGGGAATATGACGTTTGCAAAGCCCGTGGAGGCCGTCACAAGCCCCAGCGTGAGGGCGCGGTGCTTTACGAACCAGCTGCGGACTATGGGCGTTATCACGCCCACGCCGGCAAAGCCGTAGCAAATGCCCAGCAGCAGGCTGCCCACAAGCAGCATGGGGTAGCTGGCGGCATAGGCGAAGACGAGGAATCCGGCGACGGCGGCGCCGAGAGCCACGATTATGACGGCCTTGACGCTCAGCTTGCTGTAGCCGAACAGAAGTATCGCCAGGCAGAAGCTGGCCGTGAGCGAGCGCATACTCGTGACCATGGAGGCCTGCGCCTCGCTGAGCGCAAACTCGTCGCGTATGTACATGAGCGTCGTACTGAACGAGCTGGACACCGCGCCGTTTGAAAACAGGAATATAAGGCAGCACAGCACGCATATGAGCCATGGCCGCGACTTGGAAACCTTCAGAGAACCTTCCATTTTTCTCCCTCTTTCTATGTCAGCCCGACTCAAAGGGCGTTCTTATAAATTCGTATCAGGTCTTCCTTGCACAGCTTCTTCACGGAGCCGTTGCAGGGCTTCTTGTTCACCATCAGCACCTGGTCGGCCATGCGCTCAATCTGCTCGTCCGTCGGGCGGATGTCGAGGTCGGACAGCTTCACGGGCATACCGAGGGAGACAAACCACTCGCGCAGGCGGCGTATGCCCTCGAGGGCGATCTCCTCGTCCGTGCCGAAGTCCGCGGGCACGTCCCAAACCTTTTCTGCCCAGCGTTTCACGCGCGGCAGGTTGTCCTTGTACACGTAGGGCAGCCATGCGCAGTAGACTATGGTGAGGGTGGAGCCGTGTATTACGTCAAACAGCGCGCCGATCTGGTGCGCAATGGCGTGCGTGACCATCTCCTTGTGGCGCCCCCAGGCTATCCACTCGTCCACGCCCATATTGGCTATGGCCATGAGCTCGCCGCGCTCGACCACGCTGTCCTGCTCGGGGTCAAGCAGCTTGGGCGCCAGGTCGGAGTGCAGATAGTGCATCGCCGACTCGAGCAGGTTGTCGAAGTAGCCGAAGTGCGCGTCGTCGGTCATATACCGGTCGCAGTGGTGACTCATGATGTCGCATATGCCGTTGACCATCAGATATCGCGGTATGGTCAGCGTGTACTTGGGGTCGAGGAAGGCAAAGTGCGGACGCATGACCCTGTCTGAGAAGGGGCTCTTCATGAGCTTGTCCTCGTTGCGGATGATGGACGCAAGCCCCATCTCGCTGCCGGTCGCGGGCATGGTCACCACGCTGGCGACGGGCAGGGTCTTCATCTTCCCGGCGAGGCTGACGTCACGGCTGCACACGTCCCAGATGTCGCCGTCATAGAACACGCCGACGGCGATGCACTTGGCGGAGTCGATGGCCGAGCCGCCGCCGATGGCCACCATGTAGTCCACGCCCTCGCGGCGCGCCAGCTCTATGCCCTCGCGGACGAGGCTTATCCTGGGATTGGGCACTACGCCGCCCAGCTCTATGTACTCAAGTCCCGCGTCCTCCAGGCTTTTGCGGACGGTATCCAGCACGCCCGTGCTGTGCAGGTATTCGCCGGAGCCGTAGTGCACCATAACCTTGGTGGCTCCGTCTCTCTTTATCAGCGCGCCCAGCTTTTCGGCAGCGCCGTCGCCGAACACAACCTCTGTGTTCCACCAGAGCTGAAAATCATGTATCATGTGCGTTACCTCCATTGCGCTTACAGCGCGTCTCGGGCGCCGGCCGGCCGCCCCTTTGACATAAAGATAACACACTTGCGCGCGTCAATCTAACATGAAAAACTGATTGACGCCATTCAAAACCTCAATGAGCGTCAGACCACCGGCGGTTCGGAGTAGAAGTTCAGGCAGCAGTCGCGCACGTACTCAACCGCGGGGGAGAGCTTGCGCGTAGCCGACCACATGAGATAGATGCCGCGCAGGCACATCTCGTCGTCGATGGGGACAAAGCGCAGAAAGTCCGGGCTGATGGCCGTGCGCGCCATTATGGCTATGCCGTTGCCGAGCGCCACCTGGGAGAGCTGGTCGAGCCAGTCGCTGCAATACTCGGTGAAGTTCGGCTTGAGTCCGTGGGCGCGGTACATGTCGCGTATCCAGTTGTCCTGGTTGTCGTACTGGTTGTAGCCTATGAGCTGCTCGTCCGCCAGCTCCACTATGGTCACGCTCTGCTTGTCGGCGAGGGCGTGAGTTGCCGGCATAACGGCGCACAGATGCTGCCTGGCAAACAGTACGGATTCAAGTCCGTCCGTCTGCTCGGCGCTGGAAAAGACCAGATCCTGCTCCCCGCGCACGCAGGCGGTCTCAAAGTGCACGCGCTTGTAATTGATGCTGAAATTTATCTTGATGTCCGAAAAAGCCTCCAGAGTGCGGAATGAGCCGAACATTTCAGGCACGAACCCGCTGCCGTTTATGAACGAGTACGCCACATTCACCTCGCCGCTGAGCGGGTTGCGCAGACGCCGGACTGCGTCCTCTATCTCGCCGAAGTCCTCAATGGCTTTGTTGACCAGAGGCAGGAGGGCGCTGCCGAAGGTGGTCAGGCTTATGCTCTTGCCGCTTTCGCGCACAAAGAGGGGCTGACCCAGCTCCCGCTCCAGCACGCTGATGGCGTAGCTCAGCGCCGACTGAGTTATGTAGAGGTTCTGCGCCGCCTTTGTGAAGTGCAGGGTGTCCGCCACTTCCTTGAAATATATGAGCTGCTGTAATGTCATTCCCGGCCTCCGTTTTCTGGCTTTTGCCGTGTTAAATTTTTTTGATTGAAACGATGAAAAACATCTGTTGGCCTTATCAAGCGAATCCTGTTATATTATAAACAAATTCCCGACAAAAAGCTAGGAGGAATAACAATGGGCAAGTACGAGAAACTTTTTTCCCCGCTGAAGATAGGCTCCATAACGGTGAAGAACCGCTACGCCGTGGGTCCCATGGGCGGACGTCATTTCATCTACAACAACATGGGCGCGTACAGCGAGAACGGCATAGACTACTGGGTCGAGATGGCTCGCGGCGGCTTCGGCCTCATCGTCACCGGCTCCAACGTGGCCAACCTCACCGTCGACCCCTTTGACCCGGCCAACGGCAACCCCAACCCGGCCTCCCATCCCGGATTCTTCGGCTACGGCGCGCGCACCGTGCTCGAGCGCGTGCACGACTACGGCGGAAGGATGTTCCTGCAGATCTCCATGGGTCCGGGGCGTATGCGCGACGGCAAGAGCTGCTCTGCCATCCCCAAGTACAAGGAGCCGGACAAGCTCACCGAGGTTTTGACCAAGGAGGAGATAGAGACCAAGATAGCCGACATGATAAAACTCGCCAAGCTCGCCAAGGGCTGGGGCTATGACGGCGTCGAGATCCACGGTATGCACTGGGGCTATCTGCTCGACCAGTTCGCCATGGTCTACACCAACCACCGCACCGACGAGTACGGCGGCGACCTCGACGGCAGGCTCACCGTACACCGCAAGATCATCCAGGGCATCAAGGAAGCCTGCGGCAAGGACTTCCCCGTGTCCATCCGCATGAGCATGAAGACCTTCATGGCCGGCTACCGCAAGAGCACCCTTACCGGCGAGGGTGAGGTCGGCCGCACCATCGAGGAGGCCGTCGAGATAGCCAAGAAGTTTGAAAGCTACGGCATCGACATGCTCAACGTCAACACCGGCACCTACGACACCTTCTACTACTGCGTCGGCCCGTACTACATGCCCAAGGGCTACAACATCGAGTTTGCCCGTCAGATAAAGCAGGCCGTGAACATCCCCGTGTTCGTCGCCGGCAAGATGGACAACCCCGAGATGTGCGAGCGCGCCATCGCCGACGGCAGCATCGACGGCGTGACCCTCGCCCGCGCCTCCCTGGTGGATTCGCACTACCCCGAGAAGGTGTATATGGGCCGCGAAGACCGCATCCGTCCCTGCATCTCCTGCACCAACTGCATCGAGAGCAACCTCGCCGGCGGAGTGCCGCTGTGCAGCGTGAATCCCGCCGCGATGCACGAGTTCAACTATGGCATCACCAAGGCCGTTGAAAAGAAGAAGGTCGTCGTAGTCGGCGGCGGCGTGTCCGGCATGGAAGCCGCGCGCACATGTTTCCTGCGCGGCCACGACGTGGAGCTTTACGAGGCCGGCGGCGCGCTCGGCGGTCACCTCATCGAGGCCGGCAGCCACCCGTTCAAGGACGGCATCGCCGCGCTGAACCGCTGGTATCAGAACGAGCTGAACATCCTCGGCGTGCCCGTACACCTCAACAGCCCCTTGGATGCGGAGAAGATCAAGGCTCTGCGCCCCGACGCCGTCATCCTCGCCGTCGGCTCCACGCACTTCATGCCGAAGATCCCCGGCATTGACCACCGCAAGACCGCGGGCTGCTACGACGTGCTGATGAAGAACGTCAAGCCCGGCAAGAAGGTCGTCGTGGTCGGCGGCGGCATGACCGGCTGCGAGCTGGCCTACGACCTCGCGGCCTACGAGCACTGCGACGTCACGCTGGTCGAGGCGCTGGACAAGGTCATGAGCTCCGGCCCGGTGGTGCCTCACGCCGTGCACGACATGCTGCTCGACCTGCTCGACCACTTCAACGTCAAGGTCATGACCGGCCATGCCATAGCGGCCGTGAACGACGAAGGCGCCGTGATAAAGTCCATGGCCGACGGCAGCGAGCAAACGCTCGAGGCCGACACCGTCGTGATGGCCATCGGCCTGCGCCCGAGGGCGGACATGACAAGCGAGCTGGCCGGCAGCGGCATCCAGGTGATCACCACCGGCGACGGTCTCCAGGTCGGCAACATCCGCACCTGCGTCTCCGGCGCTTACGAGATAGCCCGCAATATCTGAGCGGCTGCATAAAGGGCAGGCAGGCCAATGGCCTGCCTGCTCAAAGGGGACGATAGTTAGTTTTCTGATTAACGCAGGAGGGGACTATGGAACAGAGCACATTGGCATTGATAATACTGGCTGTGACGCTGGTGCTTTACTGCATACCCGCAGTGCCTCTGGCGGTTACCACAATATTGGCGATGCTGGCCATGGCGGCGACCGGGATAATCACGTTTTCCGAGGCATATTCCGGCTTTGCAAACTCGGCGATTTTCCTCATGGCCGGCATGATGATAATAGGCCGCGCCTGGTTCACTACCGGGCTGGCGGGGAGAATAAGCCGTGTGCTCTACCGTTTCGTAGGCTCCAACGAAAAGCTGCTGATAGCCGTCATACTCGTCGTGGCGTCGTTCATAAGCGTGTTCCTCAACGGCTCGCTGACCGTCGCGATACTTATGCCGGTGATCGACAGCCTGGTCGTCCGCTCGGGCGGGCGGATAACGCGCAAGCAGACATATTTCCCCCTGGGCGTGGCCTCCGTGCTGGGCAACAACCTGACCACCATCAGCGCCACCAGCATGGTCACGGCCGGAGCGCTGCTCAGCGAGGCGGGGTTCAGGCAGCTGGGTCTGTTTGAGCCGACGGCCGTAAACCTCCCGGCTCTCCTGGTGGTGATAGTGTTCTATATCCTCGCCGGACACAAGCTGCAATCGCGCTGGTTCGACTTCGAGGAGATACCGCCCGCGCCCGAGCAGGAGCTGAGCGAGGACGCGCTGAGCGGCGTCCCGATCTGGAAGACCTGGCTGACTCTGGCTGTTACCCTCGCCGTGGTAGTGCTGCTCGTCTGCGGGGCGGACACGGGCTTTGCGGCGCTGATAGGCGCCTGCGTCCTGGTGCTCACGCGCTGCGTGTCCGAGCGCGAGGCGTTTGCAAGCATAAGCTGGCAGGTAATCATCATAGCCGCGGGGGCGATAGGCTTCTCCAAGGGCATGGACGCCTCCGGCGCGGGCGCTATAATCGCCAACACCGTCATCGGCCTGTTCGGGGACGGCTCGCCGTTCGTGATCTGCATCGCGCTCTTTGTGATAGGCTCCCTGCTCAGCAACTTTATGAGCGACAACGCCTCCGTCGCGGTGCTGATACCCATAACCCTGGCCGTGGCGCAGGGGATGAACTGTGACGCGACGCCACTTGTGCTCTCCGCCGCGTCCGGCATCAAGGTCGCGCTCGCCACGCCTATAAGCGTGACGCCCATGACCATGATCGGCGTGCCCGGCTACCGCTTCAAGGACTACCTGCGCATGGGCGGACTGGTGAACCTCATCTCCCTGGCCGTGACCGGCGCGGCGATCTACGTGATATACTTCATGTGAGGCGCCTGCGGGCAAAAGCGCTTGAGGTCTGGGAAAAATCTGCTATAATAGCAGTAGTTTCAGGCTGGAGGTGCAGTTGTGGAGATACATCTTACGGAACGTGCCGCCGCCGAGTACGAGCGGATAAGTTCCGGGGCTATGACGCCCGAGATGGCGTCGGAGTATCTGCGCGACGGCCGGATCCAGCTGCGGACGTTTGCCGAGTCGCTGAGGGAGGTTTACCCCTTCCCGGACATCGGCCGGCGCCTAACCGACGCCTTCCTGGCCTTTGAGCCTGAAAGCTCGCCCGAGGCCGTGGCGAAGAAGGTGGGCGGCTGGCTCGACGGCAGGAGCCGTCCCGGCCACAGGGAGGACGTATTCAAGCTCGGCTTTGCGCTGGGGCTGAACGAGGGCGACGTCAGCCATCTGCTCGGTCAGTGCACCGGATACGGCATACACTACCGCGAGGCGATGGACGTGATCTACGCATGGTTCCTGCGCAGCGGCCGCAGCTACGCCGAGGCGCGCGAGTTCTATGCCGCGCTTCCGGCGGCGGAGCGCTACGCCGGGTGCCGGGAGGAGCGGGGGAACGTACACATAACCTTCGAGCTCAGGAACGCGCTCATGTCCGCCCGCACCAGCGAGGAGCTGCGCGAGGCGTATCTCCGGAATATCGGCCTGTTCGGCCGGCTGCACCTGCGTGCATACAGGTATTTTGAGAAGTACCTGGGTTTGCTCAGACGCCCTGAGTCGGGCTGGGACGGGGACCCGGAGGATGACTATTCGCTGGACACGGTGATGAAGAAATACCTCACTCTGCGTATGCCGTCCGGCCGCGCCCGGGGCAGGTACTCGGTGACGCAGAAGCTGCTCAAGCGCAACTGGCCGAACGCCACGTCGCTCAAGAACATCCGTGCTCAACGGGAGGACGTCCCGCGCAAGCTCCTGCTTCTGCTCTATGTCATAACCGAGAACGTGGTGGACGGGGAGTACAGCGAGCTGGACGAGGACTACCTGAGCATAGGCGAGCGGCTCAGGCAGCACTGGTGGGTGCTCAACGCCATCCTCATCGACTGCGGCATGCCCACGCTCGACCCGCGCAATGCCACGGACTGGCTCATCATGTACGCGCTGACCGCCGGCGGCGATGAGTCCATGAGCGAGCGCATGAGCCAGGTGATAGACCACCTGTTCGCGGACATGTGACCGCAAAAAATGCCCCGCACGGACGAAGCTCCGTGCGGGGCGATTTCCGTTTCAGCTCCGGGGCAGCACATCCGCGCCGCCCGCGACCATGCCGTCGGGGCCGAGGACTATCGCCCTTTCCTCGTCGAAATCGGAGTAGATTCGGCCGAGGTTGTCAAGGAGACCCAAAACGTGCACGGGCTGGCCTATGTACAGCTCCCCGCTGTTTGTAAACGTGCCGTGCACCCAAACTCCACGCATGTCCGAAAAGCCGCCGGCCGTAAAGCTGCCGCAGTTGAGAACGGACGCGCCCTGCGCTATCTCCAGCATCGCGCCCTCACTGCGGAAAAAGGAGCCTGCGTCTATAGATAGCACGCTGCCCCCGCCGAGAGAGAGGCTGCCGGCCTGGCTGTAGACCGAGCCGCTGAGCGCGATGCTCCCGGCCTGCAGCGCGCTGAGCTGGATGATGTGCGCTCCGGAGGCGCGGATGTCCAACGCGGCGTCAGTCACTCCCGTGCCCGCTATGGCCAGATAGCTGCTGTCCGAGACGGTGACGGAGCTGAGCAGGGCGCTTTGTATGCTGTCGTAAACCAGCATGGAGGCGCCGGCGAGCTCTATGCTCTCAAGCTCCAGATCGCCGTCGCGGGTGTAGACCCAGGAGCCGCCGCTCACGCTCAGGCTCGCCGCGCCGTCCGTGCCGCGCCAGGCGCAGATGAACTCCGCCATCGCGCCGTTTTGCACCGCGACGCTGTCGCAGGTCAGCTCGCCGTTGACGCAGAATATCGTCCCGTCCACCGTGAGCTGCGCGCCCTCGGGCAGGGCGAGGTGTCCGGACACGTAGAGCGGCTTTGTGACGGTCAGCGGCCGCGTCAGGCTCAGATATCCCTCGACTACCACCGCCTCTGCGCCGCCCTCGTCCATGGCGGCGAGCAGCTCGGCCTCGGTGGAGGCGTAAGCCTGCGCCGCCCCGACGTCTATGGGCGTGAAGTCCACACACAAAGCCGTGCCGTCTATGTCGCCGTCCACCACGGCGTAGTGATTGCGGTACAGGAATATCCCCTCGGTCGTGTCGAACTCTCCGCCCGCAGCTATTTCGAGCGAGCTGCCGTCGTACATGTCCAGCAGGCCGCTGTTGCATAGCTCCCCGCCGGAGAGCACCTCTATCGCGCCGCGGCTGACAACGCGGCCGGTCAAGTCCATGTCGCCGGAGACGCTTATGCCGCCCATGTTGCGCAGCGTACCTCCCATTTGGAAAGCGGCTCCCTCGCCCAGCCGGACGGAGCCGAAATTGAGAAAGCTGCGCTCGCCGAAGCCGAACATGGTCTGATCGCCGCTGCCCTCCGCTGTGCCGACGTCCAGCGTGCCGAAGTTCAGGATATCGCACCACGCCGCGCTGTACGCAGTGAGGCTCAGCTCGCCGAAGTTCATCAGCGTCCACGCGGCGTCATCCTCGTTCGCGTTCTCCACCCAGAGCTCTCCGGCGGCCTCGATGGAGCCGCAGTTGAGCAGCAGCGAGCCCTCGCCGCAGCACCGGATCCCGGCGTCTACGCTGCCGCAGTTTACGAGCGGGGCGCCGTTCATCTGTATCTCCGCGCCGGATGCGGCCGAGAGGCTCGCGCCCTCGCTCACCACGAGCGGCCGCTCAAAAGTTAGCGTCTCGCTCAGCGCTATGCTGCCCTCGATAACGATTGCGAGCGCCCCGGCGTCGCCGCTCGCGGCCTTGAGATCGTCGAAGGTGGAGACGGTCACCGCTTCGCCACCGGCGAGCCGCATATCGCGCACCTCGCCGTTTACGCTCCCGCCGTCCTGCAAAAGGCCGCAGTCGGAGAGCAGGTACACGGAGGCGTTCAGCGAGGCGCCGTCCACCGTCACCAGCGTGCCGCCGGCGGCGACGATCGTGCCGTCGTCCGCCAACTCGCCGGCCGTCCACAGCACGCCGCCTTCGCGCAGTATAAGCGCCCCCGGCATGACGAGACGCGCGCCCTCGCTTATCAGCAGGGGCTTGTCCAGCTCCGTGACCGTCCCGGGCAGCCCAACGTTCGCGCCGGAGCCTTCAAGTATCACCGCCGCGACGGTGCTGTCCGCGAGGGCGAAGGCCAGCTCAGTGTCGCTGCTCACCGTGACGGCGTCCTCAAACAGCTCGTCGCGCTTGAAGCTTGCGAGCTCCTGCGGCTGTGAGGTTCCCGCTTTGTGCTGCCCGGGTATCAGGAGCGCCAGCGCGGCGATAAAGGCAAGCGCGCACAGCAGAGCCGCTATCCGGCCGGACACACGCCGCTTTGCGGCCGGCGCTTGCGCGTCTGCCGCGCTTTCCCCCTCCCGGGAGCCGGCGTCCACGCCCGCGGATGCGTCCTCAGTGCAATACAGCCCCGAGTACAGCTCGTCAACCGTCTGGCAGCGCTTTTCGGGGTTTATCTCCATACCCCTGAGCAGGGCGCGCTGCTGTTCCGGAGTTATGTCAACTCCGAGCGCCATCGGCGCAGCCAGCTCGTCGGAGAGCAGTCTGTCCAGAGACTTGGGCGGCACGCGGCCGGTCAGGCAGAAATATATAGTGGCCGAGAGGGCGTAGACGTCTGTCCAGGGACCCTGTCCCATGCACTGGTACTGCTCTATCGGGGCGTAGCCCTGCTTGAGAGCCACGGCCATGGTGCTGTCCGTACCCCGGGACGACTCCCGCGCGCAGCCGAAGTCCAGCAGGCGCACCGAGCCCTGCTCCAGCATAAGGTTGTCGGGGCTTATATCGCGGTGGATGAGCCCGGCCTTGTGCATGGCGCTGAGCGCGGTGAACAGCGGCTCTATCAGAGGGAAAAGCTCCGAGGCCGGTATCCTGCCGCCCCGCCGGGCGGCGAGGTCTATGAAGTTGGTCCCCTCGACGTACTCCATGACTATATACGCCGTATTGTTGGCCTCAAAGTAGTCGCGCACCGTCACTATCTGCGGCTGCTTTTCCATGCGCGCCATCGTCCTGGCCTCGCAGAGGAAGCGGCTCAGCCCCTGCTCATAGCCGGGATTGCCCCTGCCCATGCAGGCGTGCACGTCCATAGACGCGGCGGCATCCCGAGCCGCGAGGCCGGAGGGGAAGTATTCCTTTATCGCGACCTTCACCTCGAGGCGCAGGTCGCGGCCTATATAGGTTATGCCGAAGCCGCCCTCGCCGAGGGCGCGGCCAATCAGGTAGCGGTCCATCAGCACGGTTCCCGGCGGCAGATGGTGCGGAGCCGGCGTGTATGAGCTCTGCGTCAGGCCGCAGGCGGGGCAGGGCGCGCCGGGGCGGACGCGGCTCATGCAGTACGGGCAGAATTCGCCGGAATTCCAGCTGCCGCCTTTCTGCTCCTTATTCACCGCGCTTCACCCCCGTTTCGCCAGACCCTAGCCTACGGCTTCAGTATACAGTAAGTCATATGCCGTGACAAGCGCTGCGGCGCGCCATTGAGCCGCGGCACGACCTCACTTTATCACATGCGAACGCCGGAGACGTCCAACTTTGTTCCGGCTCAGGAACAAAGTTGGACGGGGAGCGCATACCGGTGTGCTATACTCCTTTCAGCGTATTCCCAAAACAGAAAGGAGTAATCCGACATGAAAAGAAGCTTTGTATTCGCACTTGTCCTCTGCCTGATGCTGACGCTCACCCCGTTTGCGTCGGCCGCGAGCGACGAGGCAAACGAGGCCGCCAACGCGCTCTACGAGCTGGGGCTGTTCCAGGGCTCGGCAGAGAACGCCGACGGCACGCCCATTTTTGACCTTGACCGCGCCCCTACGCGCGCCGAGGCCGTGACCATGCTCGTGCGCCTGCTCGGCGGGGAGGACGCCGCCCTCGCCGGCGACTGGGACACGCCCTTCACCGACGTCCCCGAATGGGCTGAACCGTATGTTGGCTACGCCTATAGCAAGGGGCTCACGGACGGCACGGGCGAGACGGCCTTCGGCTCCGACGCCTCCGTGACCGCCGCGCAGTACATCACCTTCGTGCTCCGCGCGCTCGGCTATGAGAGCGGCGCGGACTTCGAGTGGGACAAGGCCTGGGAGCTCAGCGACGAAATCGGCCTCACGGGCGGCGAGTACGGCGCGTCCACCGCTAGCTTCCTGCGCGGCGACGTGGCCGTGATCTCCTATAACGCGCTCAGCTGCACGCTCAAGGACAGCGACGTCACGCTGCGCGACACGCTCACCGGCGAGCTGGTAGCGTATGAGCTCGAGGGCATCGGCACGTTCTATCTCCCAGAGGGCGGCGAGGCCAGCAGCTGGGAGACTGACGACCCCCTGCCCGGCGGCTGGGCCGGTCAGATCGAGTTCGAGGACTTCACCGTCTACTGCGGCTGCAACGGCCCGGAGAGCTACGCCGCCGCGGGCGTGACCTTCCCCGAGAGCGTCGAGGAATATTCCCAGCGCAGCGGCCCCCAGGGCAACAAGCCCGCCGATACGGAGTACGCCTATGACGACTACGGCAACATGTTTGTCCAGTACAGCTCCGACGGCAACGACATCTACTACGTCATAGATATCGGCAGCGAGTGGGCCTACGGCTTCAACTTCTACTGCTCCGAGGGGACTATCGAAAACTACAATCCGGGCCTCTGGTTCTCACTGACCGAGCTCAAAGACTGAGGAGGAAATAACAAATGAAAAAGCTTGCATCCCTTGCACTGGCGCTCTGCATGATTTTCGCCCTCGCGGCCTGCGGCGGCGAGAGCGGCACGGAGGCCACCGAGGACCCGCGCGCGGGTCTCACGGCCTACGAGCTTGAGGACGCCGCCGTAGTCTATCTCCCCGAGGGCGGCGAGACCTATTACGAGGAGCAGACCGACCCGCTGCCCACCACCCAGTGCGGCGTAAATATCGGCGATGCAAACCTGCACCTGGGCATCATCGGCATGGACGCCTACGAGATTGCCGGAGTAACCCTGCCCGAGACGGTGGAGGAGTTCTCCCAGCGCAGCGGCCCGCAGGCCGACGTCGGCGAGGGCCAGGTGTTCGACTACGACGATTACGGCAACTACTGCACGCAGTTCGTCCGCGACGGACGCGACGTCTACTACGCCGTCCGTGTCCGCGACAACGGCACCGTCGCGCTCGCCTTCTCCTGCCCCGAGGGCACGATTGAAAACTACAACCCCGGACTATGGATATCCCTCGTGGAAATCAACTGATGCACAAAAAAGCCTCTCCGCCCGACGGCGGAGAGGCTTTGCGCAGTATCGGCGATGTCAGCACATTCCACGGCGGCTCAGCGCCGCATATATGCGCCCCATGGCCGCCTCCAGCTGCGCCCTCGGACAGGCGAAGTTCAGGCGCTGGAAGCCAACGCCCTCATCGCCTGTGCCGAACATGGCGCCGTTGTCCGTCGCCACTTTAGCCTCGTGGAGCATGAAGCTCCACAGCTCGCCGGCATCCATGCCCAGAGCGCGGAAGTCCAGCCAGGCCAGGTATGTGCCCTCCGGCCTCCTGTAGCGCACAGAGGGCATGTGCCCGGCTATGAATTCTTCTACGTACCTGGCGTTACTGTCAAGAAAGCCGAGAAGCGCGTCCAGCCAGGCCTCGCCCCGGGTGTATGCAGCGATCTGCGCCGCGGCGCCGAAGTTGCCCGGCCAGAGGTAGTAGGGAGCCATCTTTGCCCGGAACGCCTCGCGTATTTTTACGTCCGGTATGATAATGTCCGACACCAGCAGCCCGGCCAGGTTAAAGGTCTTGGACGGAGAGGTGCAGACAATACAGCTGTGAGCGAATTCCTCGCTTATCGATGCGAAGGGGATGTGCCTGTTCGGCGGGTAGACGAGGTCGGAGTGTATCTCGTCCACTGCGAGCATCACGCCGTTGTCCATGCATATCCTGCCCACGCGCTCAAGCTCCTCACGGCTCCAGACGCGGCCGACCGGGTTGTGGGGGCTGCATAGGAGCATGAGCTTGACGTCGGGTCTGCGGGCAAGAGCCTCAAGCGCGCCGAAGTCCATCTCATACCGCCCGTCGTGGTTGATAAGCGGGTTGGAGGCGATATGCCTGCCGGTTCCGCGCACATAGTCAAAGTAGGGATAGTAGACCGGCGTCTAGATTATGACGCTGTCTCCGGGCTGCGTATACATCTCCACCGCGCACACCAGCGCCATGTTGACGCCGGGGGTGTAGGTGATCCATTCAGGCTCGACCGACCAGCCGTGGCGGCGGCGCTGCCATTCGGCGCAGGAGGAGAGGAACTCCCCGGACGCATAGCCGTAGCCGTAGGTCTCGTGCGCCGCCCGCCTGCAAATCGCCTCCGAAACGCAGGGGGCGGTTTTCAAATCCATGTCGGCTATGCCCATGGGGATAATGTCCCTCTCGCCGTACATCTTTTCCAGCTGCTCAGGCGACCACTTGATGGATATGGTCTTTGAGCGGTCAATACGTTCGTTGAAGTCGAATTCCATGCCGTACCCCTTTCTTTTCCGAGCGATTTGCGATATAATGTTAAGAACGATTGTGCATTATAATGATACAAAATGTTTACTATAATGTCAAGGGGCTGAGGACGTGGATTACATGAACGGCATAGTCGCAGGCAATATACGCAGGCTGCGCGCTTCGATGAAGCTGAGCCTGGACGAGCTCGCTCAGGTCAGCGGTGTGAGCAAGAGCATGCTTGCGCGCATAGAGCGCGGCGAGGGCAATCCGACGCTGTCGACGCTCTGGAAAATATCCAACGGGATGCAGGTGCCTTTCGACGAGCTGATTGCCAGGCCGAGCCGGGACTTCACGGTGGTGCGGCCAGGGGATGTGCAGCCCATCCTGGAAGACGGTGGGAGGGCGCGCAACTATTCCATATTCCCGGACGGCGAGGGTCGCCGCTTTGCCGTTTACATGCTGGAGCTGGAGCCGGGCAGCCGCTGGACGAGCGAGGCGCACCCGAGGGGGACGACTGAGTTCATAACCGTCTTTGAAGGCTCGCTGCGGGTGGACGCCTCCGGGCACAGCGCCGAGGTTTGCCGCGGCGAGAGCCTGCGCTTTACGGCAGATACCGCCCACAGCTACGCCAACACCGGCGGCTCGAGCTGTGTGCTGCACATGATAATGTATTATCCTTGATCCGGCTGCGCCGAGCTCCTGTATTCTCTCGGCGTGCGTCCGTAAAAGCGCCTGAACATTTTGGAGAAGTTGCTGGGACTGTCGAAGCCGCAGTACGCGGCCGTTTCGGAAATGCTGCTTGAGGGCTCCTCGAGCAGCATTTTTGCGCCCTGCATGACCCTGTATTTAATGAGGTACTGTATGGGCGAGACGCCGAGCGACTTGTGGAAGCAGCGTATACATTCACGCTCGCTTATGCTCGCGGCGGCGGCTATGTCCGAGACTGAGACGTTACCGTTAAAGCTGCCGTGTATGTAGTCGAGCATTTTTCTCATCCGCAGCCCGTCCCTGCCGGCGGCTCCTGCCGGGTCGCTCGGCTTCGGAGCCAGCCGCTCGTAAAGCAGCAGGCATATACGGGAGAGACTCTCGCGCACGATAAACTCAAAGCCCGGGCTGTCTTGCGCCAGCGCGTCAAAGGCGGCGCTGAACCAAACTGCGGCCTGACGCGCGTCCTCGCCGCTGAACTTATAGCCGGAAAAGGCCGAGGATATGAGGGGCTGGATATACTTCCGGGCGAAGACGCTCTGCCCTCCGCCGGTTATGAGCGCCGGGCTGAAGACCAGCGAATGCAGCTCGCACTCCGGGGCGGCCGAGGCAAAGTGCAGGGTGTTCGAGTTTATGGCCGCAAGCTCCCCCTGTCCAAGCGTGAAGGACTTTCCCGGAGTCTTTACATCCATGCGTCCGCGCGATATATATACAAGCTCCATTTCCTCGTGCCAGTGCCAGGGGATGGCGTCCTCGGGTCTGTCCGTATGGCTGGAGGAATACCCCGCGCAGGGGAACTCCGCGCTCCCGTGCGGCTGAAGCTCCATGGACACGCGGTTTAGATTCAATCCGCATTCCTGCAGCGGCATATGCGATCACCCTTTCTCGCAATTGGCGGTTTTGTTATATTATATGGCCGGATGCAGATTGAATCAAGAGTGATTTGGCGCTATTCTTATGACGCTAGAAAATGGAGGAATACTTATGACGCATCTTCTGCTGGCGATTATATATCTGGCCTTCATCAGTCTGGGACTTCCGGATTCGCTGCTTGGCTCTGCGTGGCCTTCGATGTATGGGGAGCTTGGCGTGCCGGTGTCGTACGCCGGCGCGATATCCGCCATCATATCGGCGGGGACCATATTCTCCAGCCTGCAATGCGACAGGCTGACGAGGCGCCTCGGGACCGGAGCGCTCACGGCGCTGAGCGTGCTGACGACGGCGGCGGCGCTGTTCGGGTTTTCGGTCAGCCGCTCTTACGCGGCGCTTTGCCTCTGGGCCATACCCTACGGGCTGGGCGCGGGGAGCGTGGACGCCTCGCTCAACAACTATGTCGCCCTGCACTACGCCAGCCGGCACATGAGCTGGCTGCACTGCATGTGGGGGCTGGGGGCCTCCGTCGGACCCTATGTGATGGGCTTCGCCCTGTCCGGCGGAATGGGCTGGAGCGCCGGCTACCGGTACATAGCCCTGTTCCAGGCGGCGCTCACCGCCGTATTGCTGATAAGCCTGCCCTTGTGGAAAAAACGCGGCTCCGCTCTCCCGGAGGCGGACGGCGACGGCGCGGAGGCTCTGTCTCTGCGGGAAACAATCCGCGTGAGAGGGGCGAAGGAGACTATGGCGGCGTTTTTCTGCTACTGCGCAATCGAGCAGACCGCCGGGCTTTGGGCGGGCAGCTATCTTGTGCTGCGCTGGGGCATGGCCGAAGAAAGGGCGGCCTCGCTGGCCGGCATGTTCTTTATAGGCATAACGATTGGCAGGGCGCTGAGCGGCTTCCTGACCATGAGGCTCAGCGACACCGGGATGGTGCGCCTCGGCCAGGCGCTCATATTGCTGGGCGCGGCGGCGATGCTTCTCCCGGCCGAGGGCGCGGCGGTGCCCGGGCTGCTGCTTGTCGGGCTGGGCTGCGCGCCTGTTTACCCGTCGATGATACACGCCACGCCTGAGCGCTTCGGAGCGGAGCATTCGCAGTCGCTGATAGGCGTCCAGATGGCGTCGGCGAGCGTCGGAACATGCGTCATGCCCCCGCTGTTCGGCCTGATTGCGAACCATATAAGCGCATCTCTCCTGCCGCTGTACCTCCTGGCCGCGCTCGCGTGCATGGTTTTCGTACATGAACGGCTCATCAGAAAAAGCGCAGCCGGGCGGCGCGCTGCGCCGCAGGCATGAAAAGGCGCGCGTATATAAAGCAAAGCTGCGAAGTCACAGCTGTGACTTCGCAGCTTTGCCAAAAAAGCCGCCGCCAGGCTTATTCGTCGATGCCGATCATGACGCTGGTGGCCTTTATGACCGCGTAGGCTTCCTTGCCGACGGCCAGACCCAGCTCCTTGATGGCGTTCATGGAGATGGTGGAGGAGACGACGTTGCCGCCGCCGATGTCAATCTTGACGATGCCGTTGACGGCGCCTTCCTGGATGTCAACGATGGTTCCCTTGAACTGATTGCGTGCGCTGAGTTTCATTTTCTGTTCACCTTTCTTATTCCTTGTTATCCGGCTCATAGAGCAACAGAACGTTCGCGCCGGACGTGCCGAGGGCATAGCCCTCCGTGACATTCTGTGGACGGAACTGTTTTGGAAGCCTCCACCACAAATCCGGCGAGCCCTCGGGCTGAGCCGCATATCTGAAGCGTATGATGTCCTCAAACGGCTCCTCTATCATGCCGAGGAGCTTTACGGGATGGCTGTTCTGCTTTGTGTTGGGGCTGAAATAGTGTGCGCGTATACCTATATAGGCAACGTCGTCGCGCACGGGCTTCGCCGTCGTGAAGCCGACGCCCCAGTCGAGGGCTTCGACCTCGTACTCGCCTGTTTTCCTGGCGCGGGAGAAGTTTTTGCATCCGGTCATGGACGCGCCGGCCTTGGTTCCAGGGTCGGCAAACAGCTCCTTGGTAGGCTTGAGCGTGTGTATCCGCCCGTCTTCCATGAGCGCTATCGTGTCGCAGAGGTCGTAGGCCTCGTCTCGGCTGTGCGTCACGGCGATTGAGACGCCGCCGAAGCGCTCCAATATGCCTTTCATCTCCACCAGCAGCTTTTCGCGCAGGTGCGTATCCAGCGCGGAAAACGGCTCGTCGAGCATCAGCAGCTTGGGCTGATTCACAAGTATGCGCGCGAGCGCCACGCGCTGCTGCTGGCCGCCGGAGAGCTGCGCCGGATAGTGTCCTTCAAGCCCGGAGAGCTGCATTAGCTCTATATATCGCGCGAGCAGCTCCTCGCGCTTGGCCTTGTCCTTTTCCCACTTCGCGCCGCAGAGGATGTTCTGCCGCACGGTCATGTTGGGAAAGAGGGCGTAGTTCTGAAAGAGGTAGCCCACCCTGCGCTGCTGCGGCTTGAGGTTTATGCGCTGCTCGCTGTCGAACAGCGTCACGCCGTCGAGGACTATCCTGCCCTCGTCCGGGCGCTCCACGCCGGCGATGCAGCGGAGAGTCATGCTCTTTCCGCAGCCGGAGGGTCCGAGTATGCCCATCACGCCGTCTTTGGCCTCAAATTTCACGGAGAGCCTGAAGCCGCCCAAATCCTTTTTTATATCGACGTAGAGGCTCATCGCGCGCCGCCTCCCTTCTGCTTTTTCTCAAGCAGGTTGACGGACAGCAGCACCACGGCAGAGATGGCGAGGTTGATGAGCACCCATATCATGGCGCTTCGGTCGTCGCCCGTGCGCCAGTACTGGTACACGGAGGTCGAGATGGTGGCCGTGCGCCCGGGGGTGTAGCCTATCAGCATACTCGTCGCGCCGTATTCGCCCAGCGCGCGGGCGAAGGCCAGGACGGCTCCGGCCAATATGCCCTGGCGGCAGTACGGCATGCGTATGCGCCAGAATATAAAGGTGTTTGAAAGGCCGAGCGTCTGCCCGGAGTAGGCCAGAGTGCTGTCAAAGCTCTCAAACGCGCCGCGCGCGGTGCGGTACATGAGCGGGAAGGCCACCACAGAGGCCGTGACGATGCCGCCGTACCAGGTCATGACAAAGCGTATGCCCATCGTGCCCAGCAGCTGGCCGAGCGGGCGGTTCACGCCGAATATGAGCAGCAGAAAATAGCCCACGACCGTGGGCGGCAGCACCAGCGGCAGAGTGAGGATGACGTCCAGCACGCCCTTGAGCACTCGCGGCAGCTTCGCGACGTAGTAGGCGAAGAAGATGCCCAGGAAGAACACGATCACACTGCTTACGGCCGCGATGCGAAGCGAGTTCCAAAGCGGATACCAGTCCATCAGCTCACCTCCTCACATTGTCTTTGCCGGGGGCATATGCCCCCGGCTTTGTTTTTGCTATGCTGTCAGTTTCAGGCCACGGGGGCGAAGCCGACGCTCTCGAACACGGCCATGGCCTCGTCACCGGTGAGGTAATCGAGGAACGCCTGGGCGGCCTCCTGGTTCTCGGAGGTCTTGAGCACGGCGGCGGGATAGATGACCTGGCCGCACATCTCGGCGGTGGCGTAGTCGACTATCTCAAGGTCCTCGCTGTAGGCGTCGGTGCAGTAGATGACGCCGCAGTCGACGCTGCCTTCCTTGATCTGGGTGGCGACCTCCTTGACGTTGGTGCCGTAGGTGATAAGGCCGTTGTTGGCGAGGGTGGTCTCGTCGAGGTCGTAGTACTGGAGTATGAGCTGGGTGTACTGGCCGACGGGGACGTCGCTGTTGCCCATGCACATGAACACGTCGCCCGCGGAGAGCAGCTCGGCGAGGTTGTCAAAGCCGGTGATGCCCTTGGGATTGCCGTCGGGCACGCAGAGGGTGACGCGGTTCTCGAGCAGGTCTATGCGGCTGCTCTCGAGCACGAAGTCGAAACCCTCGGTGTTGACGCTCGCGTCGGCGGTGATGTCGAGCTGATCCATCTGCTTCTGACCCGCGCTTATGAACAGGTCGCAGGCGGCGCCCTCCTGGATCTGGGTCTTGAGCGTGCCGGAGGAGTCGAAGGTGAACACCAGCGTGACGTTCGGAGCCACCTCGGCGTAGAGGGACTGGATCTCGGTCAGCGTCTCCTCCATGGAGGCGGCGGCGAACACTACCAGCTCAACGGGATTGCCTGCGGGCTCCTCGCTGGGAGCCGCCGTCGGCGCCTCGGAAGCGGGGGCTTCGGTGGGGTCGCTCGCAGCGGTGCCGCAGGCGGCGAGGGCAAATACCATTGCCAGAGCCATGAGCAGGGCGAGCGGTTTTCTTGACTTTTTCATTTTCTTTCCTTCCTCCTTGCTGTTCGCAAAAAGTATGTGTATGCAAAACGTGACTTTACACGTTGTTGCCTGGAAAAAGTGCGGTTACCGGTCACCTGGCGCAGTCGTGGACTGTGTTGCGCAGCATGTCCAGCGCGTGGGGGAGGTCGTCGAGGAAGACCTCCAGGCTCTCGCGCACGGCCTTCGGGCTGCCCGGGAGGTTTATAATGAGCGTCTTGCCGCGTATAACGGACACTCCGCGCGAGAACATGGCGCGCCTGGTGTACCTCATGCTTCCGGCGCGTATGGCCTCGGCGATGCCCGGCGCCGCCCTGTCCGCGACGGCGAGCGTGGCCTCCGGCGTCTGGTCGCGGGGCGTGAAGCCCGTGCCGCCGGTGGTGAGGATGAGGTCGAGCTGGCGCTGGTCGCAGAGCCTTATGAGCTGCGCCTTGAGCGGACCTGTGCCGTCCGCGAGCAGGAGCTTTTCCACGACCTCGTAGCCGCGACTCTCGAGCTCCTCGACTATCGCGGGACCGGATTTGTCCTCGCGCTCGCCGGCGGCGCCCTTGTCGGAGAGAGTGATCACCGCCGCCTGATACGGCCTCGGGGAGGTGCGCTCGACTATGCTCATCTCGTCGCCGACGGTTATCGTGCCGCCCTCGAGCACACGCGCAAACACGCCCTCGCGAGGCATGATGCAGTCGCCCATGGTCTTGTAAATTGCACAGTGGCTGTGGCACTCCTTGCCTATCTGCGTCATTTCGAGCAGCACCTCGCCGCAGCGCAGCAGAGTGCCCACGGGGAGGCTGCGGAAGTCGAAGCCGCTGACGACCAGGTTCTCGCCGAAGTCGCCGTAGACCACCTGCGCGCCCCTGGCGCGGAAGGCCTCTATCTTGTCGGCGCTGAGCAGGCTGACCTGGCGGTGCCATTTCCCGGCGTGCGCGTCGCCGTCTATGCCCCACTCGGGAGTAAAGTGAGCGCTGTGAACATCACGCTTTTGTACGCCCTTTTCGGCGCTGGTACATACTGCGAGTACGGTACCCATATGATCATCCTCCAATCTGTGACATGAGGCGGCACTCCGTCATCTCCTTCGGCGTGTCGAAGCAGTGCTGTCTCGGCTTGTTATATATGGTGAGGCGTATGGTCTCGAGCAGCTGCGCGTCGCTCGCGCCGCCGCGCAGCAGCTCGCGCAGGTCCGCGCCCTCGTCGAAGCAGAGGCAGGGCTTGAGCCAGCCCCGGCTGGTCACCCTTACGCGGTTGCAGCTCGCGCAGAAGCGGTGGGACACGGCGTCTATCATGCCTATGGGCGCGGCGAGACGCCTGCTCGCATAGTAGTGCGCGGGGCCGGAGCCTATGCGCGCGTCCACAGGGTGCAAATCCGGCCAGGCCGCCCTGAGAATCTCAAGCGCCTTGTCCGGGTTCAGCCCGGTTTCGTTCTTCCCCACGCCCATCGGCATGAGCTCTATGAAGCGCACGGGCACACCGTGCGCGGCAAAGCGAGCCAGGTCGGTAATCGTCCCGGCCGTCTCGCTCAGCAGCACCGCGTTGAGCTTGACGGGCACGCCGAGCGAACGCATCAGCTCGATGCCCTCCAGAACGGAATCCACGACGCCGGAGCTGCCTGTGATGCCGCGCTCCAGCTCGGGGTCGGTAGTGTCAAGGCTGACGTTGACGCTGTCCAGACCCGCGTCCGCCAGCTCGCGGCCATAGCGGGGCAGCAGCGTGCCGTTTGTGGTCACCGACACCTTTTTCACGCCGGGGATGCGCTTGAGCTCCGCCACAAACCCGGCGGCGCCGAGGCGCACGAGCGGCTCCCCGCCCGTCACGCGCACATGCTCCACGCCGAGCGTGGCAAAGAGCCGCGCAAGGCGCAGGAACTCCTCATAGCTCAAAATGTCCCCGTGCTCGACCATGTCGCAGCCGTCAGGCATACAGTAGCGGCACCTGAGGTTGCAGCGGTCGGTTATGGAGAGGCGCAGATAATTTATATTACGTCCGAATTGGTCGGTCATTTCTCATCACCGTAGTAGAAGTCTCCGCTCTTGCCGCCGTGCTTTTCCACGAGGTGGACGCTCAGGATTTCCATGGAGCGGTCGACGGCCTTGCACATGTCGTAGACGGTCAGCAGCGCGACGCTCGCGCCGGTGAGCGCCTCCATCTCGACGCCGGTCTTGCCGTCGCACTTGACGGAGCACACGGCGCGGACCGCGCTTTCCCCGTCCAGCAGCTCCAGCTCGACCTTCACGCCGGTCAGCAGCAGCGTGTGGCACAGAGGGATCAACTCCGCGGTCTTCTTCGCGGCCATGATGCCGGCGACCTGAGCCACGCCGAGCACGTCGCCCTTTTTCATACGTCCGGCCTTAACAAGCTCGAAGCACTCGCGGGACATGCGTATGCGCCCCTCGGCCACGGCGCGGCGGGACGTGACGTCCTTCGCGCCCACGTCTACCATGAGCGCGTTGCCGTGACAGTCGATGTGAGTAAAGCCCATCACTGCCACCTGCCGAAGCCGCAGTTGGGGAAGTGGCAAACATTGCAGTTGAGGCACAGGCCGCCGTTGCCCAGCCCTGCGAGCATGTCCGCCGTCACCGGCTCGTCGGCGAGCAGGTAGGGCAATACGATGTCGAATATGGTGCGCTTGGCGTACATGACGCAGCCGGGCAGGCCGCAGATGGGACGCCCGTCAGCGGTGTAGGCCAGCAGGAACATGGCTCCGGGCAGCACGGGAGCGCCGTAGCTCACGATGTTTGAGCCGGTGTTCTTTATGGCCAGCGGCGTCTTGTCGTCGGGGTCGACGCTCATGCCGCCGGTACACAGCACCATGTCCACGCCGTCGGCGAGCATCTTGTTTATGATGCCGGTGATCTTCTCGTGGTCGTCGTTCGAGACCTCGTGCGCGGCCATTTCGCAGCCGAACTGCGCCAGCTTCTCGACGATGACGGGCGTGAACGTGTCCTCGATGCGCCCGTAGTAGACCTCGTTGCCGGTGGTGACAAGTCCGAAGCGCTTGGGCTTTATCTCCGCGAGGCGCAGAAGGGGCGCGTCGCCGGCGACGGCTTTCGCCTGAGCCATGGCCTCCTTTTCAATTACGAGCGGGATGATGCGCGTGCCGCAGAGCTTGTCTCCGGCCTTGACGGCCACGCCGCCGGGGCGGGTGGCTATCATCATGCGGCCGAAGGAGTTCACGGCGCGCAGCCTCTCGCGGTCGACGAGGAACAGCCCGTCGCGCTCGGCGGTCAGCTCTATCTTGCCCTCCTTGGGCTTCGAGGCGCTCATGCCGTCGTTCATGCACATGTCGCGCAGGATCTCGGCGGCCTCGTCCTCGTGGAGCATGCTGTCGTCGTTTTCCCAGACGTAGATGTTGTCCTTGCCCACGCTGAGCAGTACGGGTATGTCCTCGGGCTGGATTATATGGCCCTTACGGAACACGGCGTCCTTGGTGACGCCCTTTATTATCTGCGTAATGTCGTGACACAGTACCATCCCGACCGCGTCTTCGGTTTTTACGAGCTGCATTAGACTTCATCTCCATTTAGATATTTGTCTGTATTTCTGCGCAAATTCTGTAAAAACGGCCTGCTTTGCAGGCGCTGCGTGCGCTTTATCCGGCGGCGTGCCGGCGGTTCGAGTTGTTTCTGAATCGTAGTCGCTAATAAATTGTACAAACTATGATCGAGATTGTCAAGGGAGAATACAAAGTTGTGCATAAGTTACCTTGAAAATTTCTCCGCCGCGCTCCGGACTGGCCGGCCGTGCGCGTGCCACATCTGGTAGTATATAGTCATACTGGAAAAAATCAACCGTCAGCCGCGCAAATGCAGCGCCCGCCTTGACAAGGACGGGGGGCGCCTGTATAATGAACAACGTTCATTTTGAGGAGCCTTGGCGAATGAATAATACGGTTACATCCAAAGATGACATCCTGGCGGCGAGCCGGGAGATAATAAGCCGCGAGGGGCTGCCGGCGGTGAGCATACGCTCGGTGGCTGCGGCCTGCGGAGTCTCGGTCGGCTCCATCTACAACTACTTCGACTCCAAGGCGGAGCTGGTCGGCGCGGCCGTCGAGAGCGTATGGCGCGAGATCTTCAACCGCGGCGGCGACGGCGGCGGGTTCAGGGACATACAGTCCTGCATCGTCTGGATGTATGGCCGGATGGAGCGCGGCTGCGAGCAGTACCCCGGCTTTTTCAGGCTGCACTCTCTGAGCTTCATGCGTGAAGACCGCCCCGGCGGCAGGGAGACGATGCAGCAGACCTGGAGACACATCCTCGACGGGCTTGCGCTCGTCCTCCGGCGCGACCCAAACGTCCGCGAGGGCGCGTTCACGGAGGAGCTGACGGCGGACGCCTTTGCCGGCGTGCTGTTTTCACTCATGCTCTCCGCGATGCTGCGGCAGGACTACGACCCCGGCGCCGTGCTCGAGATAGTCCGGCGCACGCTGTATTGACGCCCTGCGCGGCGGAGCGAGGCTTCCTGCCGCCGAATGTGAACGGTGTCCAAGGCTTTGGAGGAGGACAATGAGAGTCAAACGCAACACTCTGCTGCTGCTCGCCTGCCTGGTGTGGGGAGCGGCGGGCTTCAACATACTTCGCATCGGAGCTGCCGCCTATCCAGGGCGTCTGAGCGCTATGAACATACTGCTGTCGGCGCTGGTGTTCACGGTGTTCCAGCTCTTTATCTTCGGCAGGCTGGTGAAAAAGCACAGCGCCAGGATAGCCGCTTACCGGGAGGAGCGGCAGTTTTTCCTGAAGTTCTTCGACGTGAAGTCCTTTGTGATCATGGCGGTCATGATGGGCGGCGGTATCGGCCTGCGCCGCAGCGGACTGGCTCCGGAGGCGTTCATCGCCGTGTTCTACACGGGGCTCGGAGCCGCGCTGCTGCTATCCGGACTGCTGTTCGGGCGCAATTTCTGCTCGGCGGTTTTCGGCTCCGGACGCGCGAACGAAGCCGGAAACTGACGGATGCAGTCAATTACAATACACTATAGGGGAGAAGAACAACATGAAGCGCTACATAAATACCGCACTGCTCTACGCCGTTCTGGCGATGGCCGGGGGCGTGTTCTACCGGGAATTCACCAAGTTCAACGGATTTACCGGCCAGACCGCCCTGTCCGTAGTACATACCCATTACTTCGTTCTGGGCACGGCGGTGTTCCTGCTGCTCCTGCTGCTGGAGAAGACCTTCGCCTTCTCCGACGGCAAGACCGGCAAAATACTCGCCGTCTACCACGTGGGGCTTAACCTCACGGCCGTGATGTTCCTGGCGCGCGGCGTGACCCAGGTGCTGTCCACGCCGCTGTCATCCGGCATGAGCGCCGCCATATCCGGCGTGGCCGGTATAGGCCACATCCTGCTCGGCGTCGGCCTGGTTCTGCTGCTCCTGAACATAAAGCGAGCCGTCTCCCGCTGACAGAGCGAAACGCCTCCCCGCAGGGGAGGCGTTTCGCTCTTTCCGGCGTGACGGCCGGCGGGCGCTTGTGCGCTAATACATTTCAGCTGCCAGCGCCGTCAGGCGATCGACATCGCACAGCTCGTACGTCTTCGTGCCGCAGGGCTTCAATACGCCGGAGCGCCTGAAATCCCCCAGCAGCCGGCTCAGATGCCGCGGCGTGACGCCCGGCAGCCCCGCTACGGCGCGCCCCCTCATATACACTTTGCCATCCACGGAATTCTCCAGTAGATACGCGGCCAGGCGGTTTTTCGCGGGGTAGAGCAGCGCCCTGGAGTAGGCCGAGGAGGTGTTGTAGAGCTTGCGCATGAGGCTGCTGCACACCAGGCGGTAGAAATTAAGGCTCTCCATTTCCCCACCAAGCGCGCACACCGGCACGGATATGAGCCTCACCGCGCCCTTGGCGTACACGTCGTGGAGCACAGGCCGGTTTTGCAGGTACTCTATGTCGCCCAGCAGATGCGGCGGCCTCGCTTCGGCTATGACGGCAAGCTTGCCCTCGGGGGAGAGCGAGCTTATGCGCGCCGTGCCGGAGACCAGTATCATCAGCGAGCGCACCTCGCCTCCCTCCGTCATTATCTGTTCGCCCGGCTCATATTCCAGGAGCCGCGCCCGCTGCGTCAGCTCGGGGGTGAAGAAGCCCTCCGCGCCGATGTGCGCGATGTATCCCTCCAGGCCGGCGCCGTCAAGCTCGCGCATGTGACACCTCCAAACGTAGACATATGTCCTGTTTTTGTTATACCAGCCGCGGTATACTCAGGCAAGATACCGGATACCGGAACTACAACGAAATGCAGGTGGCAGCTGTGCTTAAATCTAGAATCGACGACCCGTCTCTGGACGGAGCCGGGGCTGAAAGAATCAAATGGTACCGCGATAAGATGGATGTTGTGCGCGCCTTCCGGGAGCGCTATGAGCGCGAGCGGCTGTTTGCCGGGAAGCGCCTTCTGGTCTGTATGCACTGCGAGCCCAAGGCTGCGGTGCGCACTGAGGCGCTGCTGGCAGGCGGGGCGGAGGGCATAGTTTTCGTCGGCAATCTCGGCTCCACAAAGCCGGATACGGCGGCCTATCTGGCCTCGCTGCCCGAGGTGACCGTGCTGGCGCGGCAAAACGACACGCTGGAGGACTTGCAGCGCAGCGTCGCCGAGGCTATGGCCGAGCCGTTTGACCTCCTGATGGACAACGGCGCGGCGCTCATGCAGCAGTTCTGGCGGCAGCGCGGACGCTGGAGTCCGCTCGGAGCCATTGAGGAGACGCGCTCCGGCAGGCTTATACTCGACCGTGAGGGGATATGCCCGGATTTCCCTGTACTGGTAATAGACGACTCGCCCGTAAAGAGGCTGGTGGAGAACGAGGTCGGCGTCGGCCAGTCCGTCGTGGACGGCTTCATGTGCGCGACCAGTATGCTCATAGGCGGCAAGCGCGTGCTCATCATAGGCTACGGCTGGTGCGGGACTGGCATCGCACAGCGCTTCCGCGCGCTGGGCGCGGTCACGATGGTATACGACACGGACCCGCTGCGCCTGCTGAAGGCGAAGCTTGAAGGCCACATCGTCGGCCGGATCGAGGAGCTGCTTGCGCAGGCCGACGTGGTCTGCACGGTCACGGGCCGCTTCAACGTGATAGGCGAGAGGGAGCTGAGGCAGCTGCGCGACGGCGCGGTGCTCTGCAACGCAGGGCACTACAACATGGAGATAGACACCGCGCGCCTGGGCGAAATCGCCGAGAGCAGGGAGTTGATGCAGGAAGGCGTGGAGAGGTATTCCGTCGGCGGAAAGCGCATCTATCTGCTGCAAAGAGCCAATCCGCTGAATCTGGCCTCCGGCGCCGGCAACCCCATAGAGATAATGGAGCTGGGCTACGCCCTGCAGCTGCTGAGCCTGGAGCGCATAGTAAAAAGCCCCGGCCTGGCGCCGGGAGCGCAGCCCCTGCCCGACGACATCAACAAGGCCGCGTGCGAGCTGGCGCTGTGGGGCGCCGTGCACGGCCGGGGAGCGAGCGGCGCTCAGGTTTTGCGGCGGTGGGCTTGAGCGCGGCGCCGTTGCTGCACTGCGGGGGCTGTGGTATCATAGCGGCATGGAGGCGATAGCCGGTGAAGATAAACGAGATAATACGCTGCAAGCGCAGGGAGCTGGGCTTGACCCAGGAGCAGGCCGCCCACCGCCTGGGCGTGAGCGCATCCGCCTTCAACAAATGGGAGCGGGGCGCCAGCCTGCCGGATATTACGCTGCTGCCTGGATTGGCGCGGCTGTTGGGGGTGGACCTGAACACCCTGCTGGACTTCAGCGAGGAGCTGAGCGACGCCCAGATAGCGGAGTTCATGAACTCGGTGGACGAGACGGCGAGCTCCGCCGGATACGCCGCCGCCTTTGAGCGCGCGGAGGCCAAGCTGCGCGAGTACCCCAGCTGCGACAGGCTGCTGCTGTCCGCGGCCTTCTACCTGGACGGCGCGCTCTACCTGTACGGCGAGGCGGACGAGGGCGACTACCGGGCGAAGCTCGACGCCTGGTACGAGCGGCTGGCGGAGAGCGACGACCCGGACGTCAGGCTGCAGGCGCTGGGGATGGTGATAAACCGCTGCCGCGCAAGCGGCGACCTGGAGCGGGCGGAGGCGCTCGTGAACACGCTGCCTAAGAACATCGTAGACCGCACGGAGCAGCTGGCGCTGCTGTACACCGCCCAGGGGCGCGCGGACGAGGCGCTGTCGCTGTGGCAGAGCCGGGTGCTCGAGGGCATATCCGAGGCCGTGACCGCCATGCAGCACCTCTTCGAGTACGCGCTCAAGGACGGGCGGGAGGCGGACGCGGAGAGCATCGCCGCCACGGCCGAGGCGGTCAGCTCGGCGGCGGGGCTGCCCGAGTGGATGGGGCTCACCGTGCGGCTGTCACTGGCGGAGGCCTTGGGGCGGAGCGAGGAGTACGCCGAGCTGCTCGCGCGGGTGATGCGCTCGCTGGAGACACCCTGGGACAACGCTTCAAGCCCGCTGTACAGCACGTTTTCCGCCGCGGGGATAGAGTCGCTGGCCGGACATCTGGAGCGCATGATCGAGCGCGAAGCCGAGAATAAGTAAATAAACAGCGCCCGCGGCCGGATAATCCGGGCGCTGCTCGCAGCTATTTTTGGTTCGGTTTTCGCTTGATTTTCAGCAGCTTCATGAGGTCGCCGAACAGGGAGTCGTCGTGCGGCTCGAACATTATCCACTTCCCGTCGTGGTAGGTCGCGGCCTCGTCGTAGACCCTTTGGACTTCCTCGGAGTAGTTTGCCCGGTCGCTTTCAAACTTTGCACGCTCGTCCCTGCCCAGGATGACCATGAAGCCCAGGCAGTTTTCGCGGGCGTACAGCGCGCAGAGCGTTTTGCCGCCCCGGCGGTACTTGTACTCGTAGACCCAGGCCTTGCCGCCGCTGTTCCACGTTCGCTCCATGTCGTAGCGTTCTTCTATCAGGGCGCACAGGCTGTTCCAGACTCCGTACAGCTGTTCTCCGAGCAGAGCTGTCATTTGCCGCGCGTCAGGGGCTATGTCTGTCATGGTGCGTCCTCCTGTGTGAAATTCAGTCCGATGAGTAAAAAACGGCGCAGCCCGAGGGCGGCGCCGTTTTTGCGGTGTTCAAGTCAGGCGGTAGAGGTGAGCGCTCTCGGGCTCGAGGTTCAGCTTGACCAGCCCGTTTTCCACGCTCAGCGTGTCGGAGCACAGCAGGCACTCCGCGCGCGTGAGGTTCAGCGCGCGCAGCGAGTCCAGCTCGTCGTTCGTGAGCCCGGCGTTGTCCAGCCAGAGGTCGCAGACCACGTCGCGCCGCTCGCCTGCGCGGTTCACCACGGCGAGGTACACGCCGTCCTCCGCCGGGGAGCCGAAGCAGTCGCGTCCGCCGGTGACGCAGCGCAGTATCGCCAGTACGTCCGCGTGCGGGGAGAACACGGCCACCGAGCCGCACTTGAGCGCGTCTATGCTCTCGTGCAGGCGGCCGAGCGTCTGATACCACTCCACCAGCGGCCGCCCGCCCTCGGCGAAGGGGGCGCGGTTGAAGGGGTCGAGCATGCCGTTCATGCCCGTCTCGTCGCCGTAGTAGACGCTGGGCACGCCGGGGACGGTGAACTGCACCAGCGCCGCGAGCTTCTGCATCGCCGCACCGCGCGCGTCCTGGCTGTCGCTGACGATGAACCTGGCCTGCTGCTCGCGCGAGAGGCTGCGGGCGTCCAGGCGGGTGGCCAGGGCGGTGCGCGCGCGCTCCACGTCGTGGGAGCTGAGCAGGTTCATAAGCGCGTAGTACATGGGCAGGGGGTAGCTCAGCCGCTGCGTCAGCAGCGCGCCCTTGAGCGCCCAGGCGTCGGAGCGGAAGCAGAAGAAGTCCAGCACCGCGCTGCGGAACGGGTAGTTCATGACCGTGTCCAGCGCCCCGCCCAGCGCGTACTTGCGCCGCGAGCCGTAGCTGAACTTGGTGATGGCGTCCTCCCAGACCTCGCCGAGTATGACGGCGTCATCCCGCTCGGCCTTCGCGCTCTCGCGTATCATGGCCAGCACGTCGTCGGGCAGCTCGTCGGCCACGTCCAGCCGCCAGCCGGCGGCGCCGCGGCGCAGCCAGGTCTTTACCACGCTGTCCTCGTCGGTTATTATCATCTTCTGCCAGAGCGGGTCGTGCTCGTTGACCTCCGGCAGGTCGGGGAAGTTCCACCAGCAGCGGTACTCGGCCGGCCAGCGGCGGAAGTCATACCAGGAGTAGTACGGCGAGCGGCTGCCCGCGTTGTAGGCGCCGTCGCTGCGGTAGTGGTTGTCTCGGTTGAAGTAGATGCTGTCCGCGCCCGTGTGGGAGAAGACGCCGTCGAGCATTATGCGTATGCCGCGCTCCGACGCCGCTGCGCACAGACGCTCAAAGTCCTCGAGCGAGCCGAGGATCGGGTCGGGCTGGAGGTAGTCCGCCGCGTCGTAGCGGTGGTTGCTGCGCGCCTCGACTATCGGGTTGAGGTAGATCACGCCCACGCCGAGGCTCTTTATGTAGTCGAGGTTCTCCTCGATGCCCCTGAACGTCCCGCCGAAGAAGTCCAACGGGAAGTAGAAGCCCTCGGAGCTGTTGGGCTGCCAGTCCACGCTCTCGTCCCAGCTCTCGTGGAACTTGACCTGCCGCCCCATCGCTATGTGCTTTTCGACGCCGCGCTTTGCGGTGTCCGAGCCGTCGCGCGCGAAGCGGTCGGGGAATATCTGATACATGACGCTGCGCCGGAACCACTCGGGCGTTTCAAACCCGCGCTCGTACACCGTGAAGCGGAAACCGTCGCCGCGGGTGCTCATGAGCTGGCCGAAGCGGCCGCCGTAGGCCGCGCAGAGCCACAGCTCGCCCGAGTCGAGCGTCAGCCGGAAGCTGTACCACAGCGCGGCGGGCTGCTCCGGCGCGGAGATGGTAACGACCCAGTCGCCGCCCTCGGGCGACATCTCGTAGCGCTCCTCAAAGCCGTCGTCGCCGGAGAGCACCAGCTCGGCCGACTTGACGGCGGCGCGGCCGTCGGAGAAGGCGAGGCGCACGGGCGCGAGCGTGCACACAGCCCCAAGCGGAGAGTGGAAACGTTCCCGCGCCGGGTCGTGCGTGATGAAAGGGGTAAGCTCAGAAACTATCATAGCTCCGTAAACCTGGCCGGGTCGAGTGTGTACAGCGCGCGCAGCGAACCTGCCAGCTCCTCCTTCGTACAGTATATCCGCAGGCACATTGCCGCGGCCAGCATGGTCAGGTCGGCCTCGTCGTCGCGCACGATGGCGCTCTCGCCTATGCGCAGCCAGTCGCCGGGCCAGGCGTCCCACAGCCGGGAGCACAGCTTTTCGTTCAGCACGCCTATGAGCTCGGCGTCGCGCGGCTGAAGCGCGCGCACGGCAGCGAGCGGGACGGGCGCGCCTGGGCGGACCTCCGGGATGCGCAGCTCAAAGCAGCGGGAGACCGTGTCCACGGCCTCGTCCCAGGCGGCGCGCTTTTCGTCCAGCAGGACGCGCAGAAGCTCCACTATCGCGATGCTCTCCGCGCCGCCGCTCAGGGTGCGGGAGTAGCGCTCGTCTGTCGTGCGCCAGTCCGGGGCGTCATCGGCGAGGGCGAGCGAGATCTCGGCCGAGGCGCGGAAATACGCGCTGGAGAGCGGGGAGACGGAGCCGTTATTCAGCCTCGCGGCCAGCTCCTGCCAGCGGGCGAGCTCGTTGTAGCCGGCCTTGACATCCCCGGCGCGTCCGGGTTCTGGAGCCTCGGCGGTGAGTGTGTCGCCGTCAAAGACGGCCACGGCGGGGGTGCGGCCGGAGTAGCTTACCTCCAGACCGCGCTCCGTCCACTGCTCGTGCGCCTCGCCGCCGAAGTACACGGTTGTCTTTCTCTTTTCCCCCATAGACACCGCCTTACAGCATGTCTATGTACAGACGGGCATAGTCCTCCGCGCTGCGGGCGAAGCTGAAGTCCTCGCTCATGGCGTTGCGCATGAGCTTTGCCCAGGCGTCGGGCTGGTTGCGGTACACGTTTACCGCCATCTCGACGGTGGCCTTCATCTCGTGGGCGTTGTAGTTGGCGAAGGAGAAGCCGTTGCCCTCGCCGGTGTACTGGTTGTAGGGCTTGACCGTGTCCTTGAGGCCGCCGGTCTCGCGCACGATGGGCAGGGTGCCGTAGCGCATGGCTATCATCTGGGAGAGGCCGCAGGGCTCGAAGCGGCTGGGCATGAGCAGCATGTCCGCGCCGGCGTAGACGCGGTGGCTCAGCTCCTCGTTGTAGCCGATGTAGGAGCAGATGCGTCCCTTGTGGCGGTTCTCCGCCTCGCGCATGAAGCTCTCGTACTTGCGCGCGCCGCTGCCCAGCAGCAGGAAGCAGATGTCGAAGTACATCATCTCGTCGAGCACGCGCTCTATGAGGTCGAAGCCCTTCTGCGGGGTCATGCGCGTGACCATTGCTATGAGCGGGGTGTGCGGGTCGGCGTGCAGACCCATGTCAAACATCAGCGACTCCTTGCAGGTCTGCTTGCCCTTGAGGTGACCCTTGTCGAAGCGCTTGGTGATGAGCGGGTCGGAGAAGGGGTTGAAGGTCTTGGTGTCGATGCCGTTTATGATGCCGCTGAGCTGGTGGCGGCGGGCGGAGAGTATGCCCTCCAGACCCTCGCCGAAGTACGGGGTGCAGATCTCGTCGGCGTAGCTGGGGCTGACGGTGCTCAGCCGGTCGGCGAAGACGCAGCCGGCCTTCAGGAAGGCGCCGCAGCCGTTGAGCTCCATGAACTCGGGCGTGAAGTACCTGTCCTCGACGCGCAGCAGGTCGCGGAAGAACTCAAAGCCGAACTTGCCCTGATAGGCGATGTTGTGGATGGTGAGCAGGGTCTTCATCCTGCCGTGGACGTAGTAGCCGTACTGCGTGCGCAGAAGCATGGGGATCATGGCGGTGTGCCAGTCGTTGCAGTGCAGGATGTCGGGGAAGAAGCCCAGGTTGGGTATGGCGTCGAGCACGGCGCGCGTGAAGAAGGCGTACTGCTCGCCCTCGGGCACGCCGCCGCGGTAGATGCGGTCGCCGAAGTAGTACTCGTTGTCGACGAGGTAGATGGTCACGCCGTCGACCACAAGCCGCTCTATGCCCACGTACTGGCTGCGCCAGCCGAGGTCGACCGAGAAACTGAACATGTGCTCGACCTGGTCGCGGTACCTGTCCTTCACGCAGCGGTGATAGGGGGTTATCACGCGCGCGTCTATGCCGAGCGCCGCTAGACTCTTGGGCAGGGTCCCGACAACGTCGGCGAGGCCGCCGGTCTTGGATATGGGCGCGCACTCGGCGCTCACGAGCAGTACGGTCGGCAGACGGTCGCGGCATTTGTCGGCCAGAGCCTGCTGGAATTCACGTTTCATTGTATACCATCCTTTCGTGTGGGCTCCGTCCCCGGGGACTGAGGCCGGGGCGGAGCCGGACAGAGTTTAGCTTACTTTTTGACGCTTTTGCGTGCCGGGGCTTTTTTGGCCGCGCCGGCCTTGTGCTTTGCGGCGGGCTTGCTGGGGGTGAAGCGGAAGTACACGCAGCTCATGGGCGGGAGCGTTATCTCCGCGGAATACTGGAAGTCGAGGAAGCCGCGCTTGTGCGAGCGTATCTCGGGCTCGTTGAGCACGCCGGAGCCGCCGTACTTGGGGTCGTCGGAGTTTATGAGCTCGCGCAGCACGCCCGGCTTGGGCAGTCCGATGGTGAAGCCGTCGTAGCGCACGGGCGTGAAGTTCAGCGCGCAGACTATGTAGGAGCCGCGCGACATGCGCATGAAGGCCACGCTGCTGCGGTCGCAGTCGTCGACGTTCAGCCACTGGAAGCCGTCCCAGCTGTCGTCTATGCGCCAGAGGCAGGGCGCGCTCTCATATATGCGGCCGAGGTCGCGGACGTAGCGGCGCATCGAGTCGTGCATCGGGTACTCGAGCAGGTTCCAGTCGAGCTGCTGCTTGTAGTTCCACTCTATGAACTGCGCAAACTCGCCGCCCATGAACATCAGCTTCTTGCCGGGGTGGGCAAACTGATAGCCGTAGAGCGCGCGCAGCGAGGCGAACTTGGTCTCGTAGTCGCCCCACATCTTGTTCACCATGCTGGCCTTGCCGTGCACGACCTCGTCGTGCGAGAAGGCGAGGATGAAGTTCTCGGAGAAGGCGTACATCATCGAGAAGGTGATGCGGCTGTGGTTCTTGCTGCGGAAGTAGGGATCCATGGCCATGTAGTCGAGCGTGTCGTGCATGAAGCCCATGTCCCACTTGAAGGTGAAGCCCAGGCCGCCGACGTCGGGCGGGCGGGAGACCAGCGGATAGGCCGTGCTCTCCTCGGCGATGCTGACCGCGCCGGGGTAGGCCGTGAGTATGGTGGAGTTGAGCTTGCGCAGGAAATCCACCGCGCCGTAGTTTATGTTGCCGCCGTCCTTGTTGGGCGTCCACTCGCCGCCGCGCCGGCCGTAGTCGAGATAGAGCATACTGCTCACGGCGTCGACGCGGATGCCGTCTATGTGGTACTTGTCAAAGAAGAACATCGCCGAGCTGATGAGGAAGCTCTGCACCTGGGGCTTGGCGTAGTCGAAGATCATCGTGCCCCAGTCCGGGTGCTCGGCCATGCGCCGCTCGCTGCACTCATAGCAGGGGGTGCCGTCAAAGAGCCTGAGCCCGTGCTCGTCGCGCGGGAAGTGCGCGGGGACGTAGTCCATTATGACGCCTATGCCCTCGCTGTGGAGCTTGTCCACGAAGTACATGAAGTCCTGCGGGGTGCCGTAGCGGCTGGTGGGGGCGAAGTAGCCCGTGACCTGATAGCCCCAGGAGCCCTCGAAGGGGTACTCCGTGACGGGCATTATCTCCACGTGGGTGAAGCGCATCTTGTGACAGTAGTCCGCCAGCTGATCCGCCACGTCGCGGTAGTTGGGGAAGGTCTCGTCCTCGCGCTTGCGCCAGGAGCCGAGGTGCACCTCGTATATGTTCATGGGGGAGTGTATGGCGTCATAGCCGCGGCGGCGGGACATGTACTCGCCGTCTGTCCACTCAAAGCCCTCGATGTCCCAGACCTTGCTGCCCGTGGCGGGGCCGGTCTCGGCGTGCAGGGCAAAGGGGTCGGCCTTGAGCACCACGGAGCCGTCCTCTCCGACGACGCGGAACTTATATATGTCTCCCTGCTTCACTCCGGGGAGAAAAGCGCACCACACCCCTCCGTTGAGCTTGGCCATCGGCGCGGCGGCGCCGTCCCAGCCGTTGAAGTCGCCGACTACGCTGACCTCGCGCGCGTTCGGCGCCCAGACGGCAAAGCGCGTCAAATCGGCTTCGGGGAGATACTTGCATGTGAAGGCGTCATACGCTCTCTGCGCGCTGCCGGTGTTGAACAGCCAGATGTCGTCATCGGTTACGTATTTCTCTGCGAGCTCGATTCTATCCTTATCCATAAGTGAACCTCCTGTGGCCGGCGGGGCTGTTCGCCCCCTCCGCTTCTTACTACACATTATACATTTTTTCCAGCACGAATCAAAGTATTTTTTCGCTGAATGTGTTTTGACTTCGCTTTTTGATTATATTATAATTATTTTGCGGCAAACAACCGCCAAAATCCTGACATTGGGGGCATAAATATGAGGAATTACAAGCAGCCTTTCGTCACCGCGGAGCAGCTGGACGCGCTCTGCCGCGAATATCCCACTCCCTTCCACCTCTACGACGAGCGCGGAATCGTCGAAAACGCCCGCCGTGTCAACGCGGCCTTCGCCTGGAACGCGGGCTATCGCGAGTACTTCGCCGTCAAGGCCACGCCCACGCCCGCTATAATGCAGCTCCTGCGCGCGGAGGGCTGCGGCATGGACTGCTCCAGCCTCACCGAGTTGATGCTCTGCGAGAAGCTGGGCATCACGGGCGAGAGCATCATGTTCTCGTCCAACGACACTCCCGCCGAGGAGTTCCGCCTTGCGCACAGGCTGGGCGCGATAATAAACTTTGACGACATCAGCCACATCCCGTTCTACGACGAGTGCGTGGGCGAATACCCGGAGACGATGTGCTGCCGCTACAACCCGGGCGGAAAATTCGCCATAGCCAACCGCATAATGGACAACCCCGGCGAGGCCAAGTACGGCATGACGCGCGAGCAGATCACCGAGGCCTTCCGTATGCTGACCCGGCGCGGGGTGAAGCACATAGGCATACACGCCTTCCTGGCCTCGAACACCACCAGCGAGGCGTACTATCCGGAGCTTTCCGCGCAGCTCTTCCGCCTGGCCGTAGAGGTGCACCGCGAGACGGGGGCGCACGTGGCGTTCATAAATCTCTCCGGAGGCGTGGGCATACCATACCGCCCGGGCGAGCCTATGCCCGACATCGCGGCTATAGGCGAGGGGGTGCGCCGCCGCTTTGAGGACATCCTGGTTCCGGCGGGCATGGGCGACGTGAAGATCTACACCGAGATGGGCCGCTTCATGCTGGCTCCCTACGGCTGCCTGGTAACCAAGGTGCTGCACATGAAGCACATATACAAGGACTACGTCGGCGTGGACGCCTCCGCCTGCGACCTCATGCGCCCGGCCATGTACGGCGCGTACCACCACATAACCGTGGCGGGCAAGGAAAACGCCGAGTGCGACCACCGCTACGACGTCACCGGCTCGCTGTGCGAGAACAACGACAAGTTCGCCGTAGACCGGATGCTGCCGGAGGTGGAGATAGGCGACACGCTGGTCATCCACGACACGGGCGCGCACGGGCGCGCGATGGGCTACAACTACAACGGCCGCCTGCGCAGCGCCGAGGTGCTGCTGCAAAGCGACGGCACCGGCAGGCTCATCCGCCGCGCGGAGACCCCCGAGGACTACTTCGCCACGCTGGAGTTCTGAGCCTGCGGCGCAGCAGACGGAGAATAAGCAAAAAGCCATCTGAAATCAGTCGATTTCAGATGGCTTTTGGTCCGAGTGGCGAGACTCGAACTCGCGGCCTCCAGCTCCCAAAGCTGGCGCGCTACCAACTGCGCAACACCCGGATGCGTCTGCCCGGAGGGCAGGCGTAAAAATTATACACTGTCCTTTCAAAAACTGCAACCTTTTCTTCGTTGCAGTTTTCGTCGTAATGTGGTACTATGCTCTACGGAGTGTGAGAATCGTGAGAATGAGAAAGAAACCCAACCTCATCCCCAGGCTGGAGCGCTGCGCCCACGTGCTGGAAAATTCGCCCGAGACTCTGCGCGGAAGCTGGCTGGACGCCTACCCGGCGATGCGCGAGGTGCACGTGGAGCTGGGCTGCGGCAAAGGCCGCTTCACCTGCGACATGGCCGCGGATAATCCCAATGTGCTCATCGTCGCGGTGGAGAAGGTTCCCGACGCGCTGGTCGTGGCCATGGAGCGCGCCTGCGAGCGGGAGCTGGGCAACGTGCGTTTCCTGGCCAAGGACGCGGCCGACCTCGGCGAATACTTCGCCCCGGGCGAGGTTTCGCGCATATATATAAACTTCCCCGACCCCTGGCCGAAGAAGAAGCAGTTCAAGCGCCGCCTGACCGCGCCCAGCTTTCAGAAGCTGTGCTACGACGCCCTGGCGCCCGGCGGGGAGATATGGTTCAAGACCGACAACGTCCCGCTCTTTGAGTGGAGCCTCGAGCAGTACGAGCTGTGCGGCTGGCAGGTCAAGGACGTCTCGCGCGACTGGCGGGACACCGTCATGACCGACTACGAGGCCAAATTCCGCGAGCAGGGCGTGAAGATAAACCGGCTCGTCGCCGTAAAGGGCGGGCGGTTTGAGATCCCCGACGTCAAGGAGGCGGAAGAATGCGACTGATATCCTGGAACGTGAACGGCCTGCGCGCCGCCGTCAAAAAGGGCTTTATGGACAGCTTCAACGCCCTGGACGCCGACATATTCTGCCTGCAGGAGACGAAGCTCCAGGCAGGGCAGATAGAGCTTGACCTGCCCGGCTATCACCAGTACTGGTGCTACGCCGAGAAGAAGGGCTACTCCGGCACCGCCGTGTTCACGCGCGTGGAGCCGATAAGCGTCACGTACAACCTCGGCTATCCCGAGCACGACAGCGAAGGGCGCGTCATCACCTGTGAGTTCGAGGATTTCTACCTCGTGTGCGTCTACACGCCCAACTCGCAAAACGAGCTCAAGCGCCTGGACTACCGCATGACCTGGGAGGACGCCTTCAGGGCGCACCTGATGGAGCTGGACAGGCGCAAGCCGGTCATCGCGTGCGGCGACATGAACGTGGCGCACGAGGAGATAGACCTCAAGAACCCGTCCACCAACCACATGAACGCCGGCTTCACCGACCAGGAGCGCGGCAAAATGACCGAGCTGCTGTCGAGCGGGTTCACCGACTCCTTCCGCTATCTCTACCCCGAGGCGCGCGACGCGTACTCGTGGTGGAGCTTCCGCGCGGCCTCGCGCGAGCGGAACGTGGGCTGGCGCATAGACTACTTCCTCTGCTCCGACCGGCTGCGTGAGCGCATCGCGGACGCGTTTATCCGTCCGGAAATAATGGGCAGCGACCACTGCCCGGTGGGGCTGGACTTGAAGTGAGCGGCTTTGACATAGGCTCCGTGCACCTCGCAGGACGCACGGTGCTGGCGCCGATGGCCGGCGTGAGCGACGCGGCCTTCAGGACGCTCTGCCTGGAGCAGGGCGCGGCGCTGGTGTACACGGAGATGGTCAGCGCAAAGGCGCTGTGCTACAACGACAGGAAAACCGCCGCGCTGCTGCACATACCGGAGCACGGCCGCCCGGTGGCCGCGCAGATATTCGGGCACGAGCCTGAGAGCATGGCCGAGGGCGCTCGCCGCGCGCTGGAGATCTGCCGCGCGGATATAATCGACATCAACATGGGCTGCCCGGTGGGCAAGATAGTCAAGGGCGGGGACGGCTCCGCACTGATGAAGACCCCCGAGCTGGCCGGAGAGATAACCGCCGCGGTCGCCGCCGCGGTGGATGTGCCTGTGACGGTGAAGATACGCAAGGGTTGGGACGCGGGCAGCGTGAACTGCGTGGAGGTCGCAAAGATTCTCGAGCAGGCGGGGGCGTCCGCCATAGCCGTCCACGGCCGCACGCGCGTGCAGATGTACGCCGGACGTGCCGACTGGGACGCGATACGCGACGTGGTAAACGCCGTGAGCGTGCCGGTCATAGCCAACGGCGATGTGTTCACGGGCGCCGACGCTGCGCACATTTTAAAATATACCGGCGCCGCGGCGTGCATGATAGGCCGCGGCTCGTTCGGCAATCCCTGGATATTCGCCGCAGCCAACGCCGCCATAGCCGGCGAGAGCGCGCCGGCGGAGCCGCCGCTGGCCGAGCGGCTGGCCACGGCGTACCGCCAGGTGGAGATGGCCGCCGCGGAAAAGGGCGAGCGGCTGGCCTGCATAGAGGCCAGGGCGCGCATAACCAATTACCTCCACGGCGTGCCGCACTCCGGAGAGTACAAGCAGGAGCTGGTGCACATCTCCTCGCTCGAGGAGCTGGGAAGGATCCTGAAGCGCGCGGAGCTGAACCTGGCGGGGCGCTGACGCCCGGATGCCCCGGAGAGGAACGAGAATTCCACAGAGGTGAAACAGTTGACTAGAGAACAGGAGCGGGAGGTCATCGACAGGGTGCTCTCCGGCGACACCGAGGCGTTTGAGGCGCTGGTGCTGGAACATCAGAATAAAGTCTACAGCCTCGCCCTGCGAATGGTCGGCAACGAGGAGGACGCGCGCGACATGGCGCAGGAGGCGTTCATACGCGCGTTCAGCTCCCTGACTGGGTTCAGGGGCGACAGCAAGTTTTCCGTGTGGCTGTACCGGCTCACCAGCAACATCTGCATAGACTTCCTGCGTTCGCGCGCGAAGAAGCGCACGGTTTCCATGACCTGGACGGACGACGAGGGCGACGACGCGGGCGAGCTGGAGATACCGGACGAGCGCTTTTCGCCCGAGGAGCAGTTCGACCGGACAAGCATACGCGAGAGCGTGCAGCGCGGGCTGGACTCGCTCTCGCCGCAGTACCGCGAGATACTGGTGCTCAGGGAGATAAACGGCCTGAGCTACGAGGAGATAGGACGAGTGCTCGGAATCGAGGAGGGCACGGTCAAATCGCGTATTTTCAGAGCGAGAAAAAAACTTTGCGATTTTCTTCTGCGCGAGGGGAACATTCCCGAATTTGGCGCGTCTAACGCACCGAAGGGAGGAGCGGGTGTATGAGCCACTGCGACAAATATATGGAGATGGCCAGCTTATACGTGGACGGTGAGCTGAGCGAGGACGATTTGCCCGAGCTGCTCACGCACCTGGAAAGCTGTGCCGAATGCCGGAGATATTACGAGGCCTACAAGGCCGTCTCCGGAGCACTGGATGAGACCCCGGCGCCGGAGGGCTTTGCCGCTTCCGTCATGAGCGGCGTGAGAGCCTCCGTCGGACAGAAGAAAACGGAAACCGAGAAAAAGCCGCGAGGGTTTCGCCGCCGTCCGGCCATAGCGCGGTATGCCGCCCTGGCGGCCTGCCTCGCCCTGGTGATCGCCGCCGGCGTAAAGCTCGCTTCGCCGGCGGGCGACGGGCAGGCGAACGGCGAGAGCAGCCCCGCGGGGTTCAGCATCACTGCGGCGGACAGCAGCAGCGCTCAGCCGCAGGCGCAGTACGACGGCGCACAGACCGGTGGGACGACCTCAAAGCCGGCGGACAAATCCGCAAAGCCGGCCAGCGCCGGCAGCAGCTGCGCCAGGGACGTCGACTCCATATTCGTGGAGAGCGGCCTGGAAGATGGCCGGCTCCTGGACGAGGACGGCATAGACAGGGCACTGGCTCTGCTGCGCTTCGGCGGCGAGGAGCTGGACGAAGCCCCCGAGCGCGACTCCGACTACACAATGACCGTGGACGGAGATGTGGGCTTGAGCACGCTGCAGGTCTGGCTTGAAGACGGACGCGTCATCTGCCAGCTCGACGGCGACAAGACCTGGGTGGCCGTCGGAACGGAAGACGAGCTTTTGGAGCTGCTCGATTGAACTCGGGAAAGTATGTCCCGGCAGTGGATTCTGTCACTGCCGGGACATTTTTATTCAGATTTCGGCAAGATATGGCGGTTTTTGCTCTTGATAAAAAAGAAATTGTATGCTATAATCTTTAGCTGAATCGATTGCGCATTTTTTAACTGCGTTCAAATGCTTTTTTGATGGTGGGATATACAGTGAAACAAGCGAAAGTGTCCAATAACGTAATACGCCGCTTGCCGCGTTATCTGCGCAAGCTGGACGAGCTCAAGGCCGCCGGCGTCGACCGCATCTCCTCCGGAGAGCTCGGCCGTCAGATGGGACTGACCAGCAGCCAGATCCGTCAGGACTTCAGCTGCTTCGGCGAATTCGGCCAGCAGGGCTACGGCTACAATGTCACGGGTCTGCGCGGCGAGATCGCCAGCATACTCGGCATGAACCGCGACTTCTCCGTCATCCTCGTCGGCGTCGGCAACATAGGCCGTGCCATGATCGAGAACTTCTGCTTTGAGCAGTACGGCTTCCACATGCTGGCTGCATACGACGTGCGCCCCGAGGTCGTCGGCACCGACATCTCCGGCATCCGCGTCCACGACATAAGCGAGCTGCCGCACATCTTTGAGTCCAGCAAGGTCGACATGGCCGTCCTCTCCGTGCCGAAGCTCATCGCCAACAAGGCCGCCCGCGAGCTGGTCGACCACGGCGTGAAGGCCATATGGAACTTCACCAACGTCGAGCTCGACCTGAACGAGAACGAGGCCATCGTGGAGAACATCCACTTCTCCGACAGCCTGCTCGCCCTGGGCTACTACCTCAGCGAGCGCATCGACGCCGAGGCTGCCGCCGCGGCCAAGAACGCGCGGTGACGGCGGGAAAGCGCCTGCGCTTCATAGCGCTGCTTCTGGCGCTGTGCCTCGCCGTAGCCCTCCCGGCCTCCGCCGCGGGCACGGCGTCCGACTCGCTGATAACCGAGTCCTGGCTAGATGACTGGGCGGACGAGCTGTTTGCCGAGGCCGTGTCCGGCATCGACGGCGCGCTCGAAGGCGCCGGTCAGGGTGGACTGACCGCCACGGAGTACGTGCTCTCCGACGGCGACCGCGTGTCGCTGGGCGAGGGGGCGAGCGTGCTGCTCGTCTCCGGAGCCGCGAGCATGAGCGTCTCGGGCACGGTGGTCAACGCCACTGCGGGAGCCGTGGCCTCCTCCGGGGACGTGAGCGCGCGTGAGCTCTACATAGTCGCCGGGGACTCGTCCGCGAGCGTAGTCGCCGACGGCGGCGCGCGCATAGCCGTGTGGGGAAGCGCGAACGTCACCGAGCGCACGCTGGTGTTCACCGACGTGGCCGAGGGCAGCTGGTACTACGACTACGTCTACTCCGCCGTGGCCGTCGGGCTTATCGACGGCGTGACCGAGACGACGTTCGAGCCTGAGAGCGGCTTCACCGTGGCTCAGGCGATAAAGATCGCCGTCTGCCTGCACCAGTATTACAACAACGGCACGGTCACGCTGCAAAACGGCGAGCCGTGGTACAAGACCTACGTGGACTACGCCGTGGCCAACGGCGTCGCCGGCGAGAGCTACGCCGCCATGAGCGACGCGCAGCTCAACGAGCCGATCGACCGCCGCGACTTCGCGGTGATATTCTATAACGCCATGCCCGCCTACGAGTACGCGCCCATCAACGCCGTGGAGTCCATCCCCGACGTGGCCGCGGACGACGCGGGCGCCGACGAGATCTACGCGCTCTACCGCGCGGGCATCCTCGACGGCATAACCGAGGATGGCTCCTACCAGCCGGAGAGCGGCATCCGCCGCAACGAGGCTGCGGCCATCGTGGCGAGGATGCTGGACGAAGACCTGCGCGTCAGGACTTCAAACGAATAAGACCTGAGGCTCCCGCATACGCGGGAGCCTTTTACGCAGGGTGGGAGCGCCGCTCCCGGCTCTGCCCTGAACCGCCGGAGCGAGCGCCCGGCGGAGCTTTTGAGAGGTGATAGCATGGACACCATAGCTGCGATAGCCACGGGTTCGGCCGTGTCGGCGATAGGCATAGTGCGCGTTTCGGGGCCGCAGGCGATAGCGCTGATGGACGCGGTGTTTACGCCCTCGGACGGCAAGGCGATGAGCGCGCACCCGGACCGCAAGCTGGTTTACGGCGCGCTGCACGGCGCGGATGGGGCGGCGCTGGACTACTGCCTGTGCACGATAAGCCGCGCGCCGCACTCGTACACCGGCGAGGACACGGCGGAGCTGCAGTGCCACGGCTCGCCGGTCGTGCTCAGCGAGGCGCTGGGCGAGCTGTTCAGGCTAGGGGCGAGGCAGGCAGGTCCTGGCGAGTTCACAAAGCGCGCGTTCCTGAACGGGCGCATGGACTTGACCGAGGCCGAGGCCGTGATAGACGTTATCGAGGCCGAGAGCGCCGCCGCGGCCAAGAACGCCGCCGGCCAGCTGGCGGGAGCCGTGACGCGCAGGACAGAGGCCGTCTACGACATGCTCACCGACATGGCCGCGCACTTCGCCGCCGCGCTGGACTACCCCGACGAGGACATAGAGCCGTTCGAGCTTGAGAATTACGCCCGGCAGCTGGACGAGGCCATAGCCGGCCTTGACGCGCTGATGTCCACGTTTGAGCGCGGGCGCGTCCTGCGCGAGGGCGTGCGCGTCTCGTTGATAGGCCGCCCCAACGTGGGCAAAAGCTCGCTTTTGAACGCGCTGCTGGGATACGAGCGCGCCATCGTCACGGACGAGCCGGGCACGACCCGCGACACGATAGAGGAGAAGGCCGTCCTCGGCGGCGTGCTGCTGCGCCTGACGGACACCGCCGGGCTGCGCGAGGCCGGCGGCGAGGTGGAACGCCTGGGCGTCCGGCGCGCCTTGCAGGCCGCCGAGGACTCTGACCTCGTCATAGCCGTGTTCGACGGCTCCGAGCCGCTGACTGAGCGCGACGAGGAGACGCTTGCCGTGGCGCGGCGGGCAAAGCGCGCCATAGCCGTGGTGAACAAGTCGGACCTGCACCAGGAGTTGGACAGCGCGCTGCTGCCGGACTGCTTTGCCCACACTGTGCACATGAGCGCCAGGCGGCTCCGCGGCCTGGACGCGCTGGCCGCCGCCGTGCGGGAGCTGTTCCCCGCGCCGGAGGCTCCGGCGGGGGAGATACTTACAAACGCGCGCCAGGCGGACGCGGTGCGCCGCGCGCTGGCCTCCCTGCGCGATGCGCGCGACGCCATGCTCGACGGCGTCCCGGCGGACGCCGTGCTCACCGAGACCGAGCAGGCTCAGCGCGCCCTCGGCGAACTGAACGGCCGCACCGTCGCCGACGACGTGACCGACCGCATATTCTCCCGCTTCTGCGTGGGGAAGTGATTTTACGTAATATAATATTACGTAAACTGCATTGCCTGTTAAGCGCATAAAAATCCCCCGTCCAAGCGGACGGGGGATTGTTTTACTCCAGCTCCAGTCTGGTGTCGCCGATGCGGATTGCGGTGACGCTGGAGACGTCTATGGGTTCGCGAGCCTCGAAGAAGGTGTTCCAGGTGGATCTGTCGCTTGAAGCCCACTGGCCTCCGCAGGTGTACAGCTCGATATCGCCGCTGGTGGTCTCAAGCGCCGCTTTGGCGGTGAGCAGGCTCGAGCCGGACTCGTACTCCCAGCACAGCCCCAGCCCTATGGGGCTGAGGGTCAGCTCGACGTCCCCGGCCGCAATGTCGCCGTGCACGATGTCGGCGGTGAGCTGGCGGACGCCCTGGGTGCTTTCAAAGTCTATGTCTATCTCCCAGTCGCCGTGCGCGACGTCGTAGATGCTGCCCTCAAAGCACAGCGTGCAGTTTTCCAGCGTCTCGGCATCGACCTTGAAGTAGCGCTCCGTGGTAGCCATGCCGTCCCCATCGTCAAGAGTGGAAGTGGCGCCCGGGATGCTGTCTATGCGCTGCCCGTTGCCATCCAGCAGGTAAGCGCCCATATAGCACTCCTTGTCCACGCTGGGATAGCGGTACTGCACCGTGAAATAGCCGCAGTTCATGCCGATGGCGGAGACGTAGGCGCCCTCGCCGCCGGGTATGTCCGAGAGATATCCCGTGGTGAGCCACTCCGGAGGGGTCGTCCGCGGGTCAACGGTGCCGGGTATCTGCTCGCCGTTGAGATAGAGGTTGGCTAGGTCTGCGTCCACCGTTGCGCCGTCGATGCGGCTGGGGCTGTAGAGCAGCTTATACAGGCACAGTTCGTCCAGACTGCCGAAGCGCAGCTGATACACGGCGGTGGATGTCGCGCTGTCGTAGTAGAGCATGGTGTGGCGTCCGCCGATGAGGAGACCGCCCCAGTACGGCGAAGTCTGCTCGGTCACGCGCCCCTGGCCGGTGGTGTCCTGGATAGAGACGTACAGCAGCGCGGCGTCGCCGTATTTCTGCGCGGCTATTACGTTCAGCTTGATGCCGTTGGACGTCACGCTCTGCCCCTGCTCCTCCACGGCGTCGAGCATCGGCGGGTCTACGGTCTCGCGCAGCCTCTCCCGGCCGCGGCGGAGCCGTGTTTTGACGGTGTTTGCGTTCATGTCCAGGGCGGCGGCGATGTCCGCCACGCTCTGGCAGTAGTAATAGTGGCGCAGGAAGATCTCCCTGTCCGGCTCGCCCATGCCGTCGACGGCGCGGCGGGTGCGCTCGTGCAGCTCGCGCTCGGTCAGCGCCTGCTCGGGCGTGGGGGTGGGGATGGACAGAACGTCGTCCTCCAGCGGCAGTTCCTCACGCAGAGCGCGCAGGGCGTCGCGGGACTTGTTCCTGGCTATCGCGCCCAGATATGCGCGCACGCCGCCGCTGCGGATGTTCGCGGCGTTGTGCCAGAGCGCGAGGAACACGTCCGCAACGACCTCCTCGGCGTCGGACGCCGCCAGGCTCGGCAGGAGCATATTGTTTACTATTGTTGCCACATAGGCCGTGTAGCGGTCTATGAACCAGCCGAGCGCGCGCTCGTCACGCCTGCACAGCGCCTTCGGCGCGGAGTTCTCGTCCATTCCTGCATCATCCCCTTCCGGCGACCGCCTCACTTATAAAGTCGGAGAAAAGCGCGGTTAGGTTTCAGAAAATTTTTCAAGGGCGTATTTTGGGCAAAAGCTGGGGTCAAAACGCAAAATCCTGTTGACATTGGCGGACTTATCAATTATAATACCAAGGCTAGGCTTCGTGGAGGAGGTGCGCTTTATGCTCGATTTGCGTGAGATACTCAACACGCCGGGCGCCAAGCTGCCCTTTGACGTGGAGCTGGGCACGGAACGGCTGGAGTACGACTCCGTCGCAGCTTATACCGAGCCGGTGAGGGCGAGCGGTGAGATAATCAACACCGCCGGCGTGCTCACGGCGAAGGGCGAGATAATAGCGCACATGCGCTGTGTCTGTGACCGCTGCGGACGCGAGTTCGACCTCACCAGGCATGTGGATATAGACACGCCGCTCGCCCCCGAGGAGGAGTGCGAGGACGGCGAAGGCTCTTATGAGAGCGAGACTTACCCTGTGATAGGGGACAGCCTCGACATAGACGACATGCTTGAGACGGCGTTTATACTCGACATGCCGACCAAGTTCCTCTGCCGCGAGGATTGCAAGGGCTTGTGCCCCAAGTGCGGCAAGAACCTCAACGACGGCGACTGCGATTGCCGTCCTGAAGTCGATCCAAGGTTTGCTGTGTTGGAGCAGCTTTTGGATAAATAACCTGACAACACGGCTGCTTGCACAGCTGACCATAGGAGGTGTAACACATGGCAGTCCCGAAAAGTAAGGTGTCGCGCCAGAGGCGTGACAAGAGGCGCTCTTCCGTCTGGAAGCTCACCGCGCCCCAAATTGTGAAGTGCCCCAACTGCGGCGCTTACCATCTGCCCCACCGCGCCTGCAAGGCCTGCGGCCAGTACAACGGTCGTGTGGTTCTCAAGGTTGAGGAGAGCAACTGACAAAGCTTAAGGAGGGAAGGCGTCGCCTTCCCTCCTTTTGCATACCCCCCCTCCTGGGAGGCTTTCTTTGGTCTTGGCCAAAGAAAGCCCCCCAGACCCCGAAAGGAAAGC